>JAEEGL016520941.1_pt1 | contig 16436 bp, 13 predicted proteins | sample 9134231 | NCBI WGS metagenome assembly JAEEGL01 (sample SAMN16246548, study PRJNA631951) | gut metagenome | biome: gut microbiome; feature: rumen; material: fiber-attached | host: Bos | place: Iran: Karaj | collected 2018-10
GGCATCGCCGCACCTGTTTGGGGTCTGGACTATTCCTTCACCGTAGGACCCGGTCCCTTAGGTGTGTCGTGTCTAGTCTCTGCACCTTCCTCCATCGGGAGGCTTGGCTCAAGATTACCTTCAGCTTGACCTGGTAAGGTTTCCTTGAATTTACGACATTCTACATCGTTCCTTTCAAAACGTGCACTCAATTTTGCTCTTCCTCGATAATTATTCGTCAATGCGTGGCAGTTCGGGCAGAGAAGTTGAAGATTCTCCAAACGGTTGTCGGTGTTGACACCGTTTATATGATGAATCTCCAGCGGTATCTGATGCCCCTGCCATGTCTCCAAACCGCATTTCTCACAGTAGGATATTCCTGTCGTTTTCTTATAATGTTCCCGGAGTCTCCAAGAGCATTTATAGGAAGACTCTTGCACATAAAGATCACGATCAGAAACGCCTTTATTCGGCTTGAAAGCAAGTCCAACATTCCAGCCTTGTCCCGTAAAGTGAGACGTGTCGATCTTGTTATCAATAATTATACGATTGATTGTTCTATAATTACCACCGACGGGGCGCAGGCCCAATTGCCGGAGGGCTCCAGCAATAGACTTGTTTTCAGCAACGGCTCTTACTACATCTGAGAGCGAGTAATTAACTCTTTTCATACATGTAAAGTTAACATTCCCTCTCGTGTTTAACAAATAATTATGTCAAAGAACTGATCTAAGTCCCTCGTGTCTACCATTCCACCACCAAGGCTTGGGTGCAAAGGTAGCGATTTTTTGTGAACCCGCAATCAGCGGCGAATTGCAGCCGAGACGACTTCGGCGATGCGGCGGACGCCGGCGGCGTTGGGATGGACGCCATCTTCCTGGACGAACTCGCGATGGCCCGTGAAGTCCGTGTGGAGGTCGATGAACTCAAGCCCGTATTCCGAGGCGGCCTGCCGGAGCAGCGGGATGATCTCGCCGGCAATCACTTCCTCGCGGATACCGTAAGGATTTTCGAAGGCCGGGATGGGCGCCGCCAGGTAAATCTTCGGTTTCGAAGGCAGGGCCTGCAGGGTGCGGATCATCTGCGCCAGATCCCCGGCAAAGTCCTCCTTGTGGACCCAGTTGAACTCCTTGGAATCGTTGGTCCCCAGTTTGATCACGGCGATGTCGGGCTGGAAGGCCAGCGCGTCCTGCCAGGCCAGCTCGTTCATGTAGGGGTAATTGCCGCTGTTCATCATCGTGCGGGCGGAAACCCCGAAATTGCGCACCTGATAGCCCTCGCCCAACATCCCCTGCATCAGGGCGGGATAACCCCAGATCTCACTCATGTCGATCCCGTGGCCGTCCGTGATGCTGTCGCCGATGCAGGCGACGCGGAGCGCCTCTTTCCCGTAGGAAGGGAGCGCATCCAGCCAGGCGGACATGTCGTCCAGCAGCTGCTGATGGAAGGCAAAGCCCGTCTGCGAACCGAAGCCGTGCCCGCCGGTCGGATAGATGTGCAGGGTGCAGGAATTGCCGGCTCCCCGCATGGCGTTGTAGTAGGCGATGGCATTGGAGACGGGCTGCACGTCCCGGTCGTCATTGGCCAGCAGCAGGAGGGCCGGCGGCGTAAGGTGGCGGCGTACCTGCCGCTCGCTGCTGTAGCGCAGAATCGCCATGGGATCGTCCCGGCGGTCTCCCAGCAGGTTGTTCCGGGAGCCCTCGTGCGTCCCGCGTCCCATCGTGATCACGGGGTAGAACAGGATCTGGAAGTCCGGCCGGACTTCGAAGGGGCTGGACGTCGCCGCTGTCGAGGCGAGATGTCCGCCGGCCGAAGAGCCCATGATGCCGATATCATGGGGGTTCAGGCCCCACTCGTCCGCCCGCTCGCGCAGCACGCGCATGGCCTGCTCGACATCCGAGATCGGGATGGAAGGATCCCCGGCCGGAAGGCGGTAGTGCAGCACGGCGAGGGTGATGCCCCGACCCACGAAATATGGCGCCCAGCCCGTGCCCTCGTTGTCCTCGGCCAGCATGGCATACGCGCCGCCCGGCAGGCAGAGCACGGCGCGCCCGGTCGGCCGGTCCGGCAGGTAAACTTGCAGGCTGGCTTCCCCGTCAGGGGTCAGGTCCAGCGAAATCACACGGGCGTGACGGGTAGCGGAAGGGCCACAGGCCGTCAGCACGAGCAGGAGGGCGAACAGGAATCGTTTCATATCAGAAATATTTTTTCTCCTGGCGGTCCAGCGCGATGAAGATGAACAGCATCACCGAGAAGGCGCACAGGGAGGAACCTCCGTAACTGAGCAGCGGCAGCGGAATGCCGATCACGAGCATCAGGCCGATGGTCATGCCGATGTTGATCGTCAGGTGCATGAAGAAGCAGGATGCCAGGCAATAGCCGTAGATGCGCGTGAACGCCTCCCGGCTCCGGTCGGCATCCTCGATGATGCGCCAGATCAGGAAGACGTAGATCAGGATGACGATCAGGCAGCCCAGGAAGCCCCATTCCTCGCCCACCGTGCAGAAAATGAAGTCGGTACTCTGCTCCGGGACGAAGCCGAAGGTGGTCTGCGTCCCATGCAGGAAGCCCTTGCCCGTCAGGCCGCCGGAGCCGATGGCGATCATCGACTGGTGCACGCTGTACCCCACGCCGGCCGGGTCTTCCTTGAGGCCCAGCAGCACCTCGATACGCTTGCGCTGGTGGTCTTGCAGAACATTGTCGAACACGAAGTCGGTGGCGAAGACGACCGTCATGCCCACCAGGAAGGCGAGCAGGGAGCGCCACAGGGCCTGGCGGCGCAGGTTGCGCTCCTCCCTGCGCGTATGACGCAGGAAGGGGATCAGGTAGAGCAGGGTCACGGCGACCATCACCAGCATCGGGACCTGCCAGGGCGTAAGAAGGGCCAGGATGAAGAGCAGGATCACCATGCCCAGGGAGACCAGCCAGCCTCCGGAGAGCCCTTCGCGGTAGAGGACGAACACGTAGCCCACATAAACCAGGGCGGAACCGGTCTCGCTCTCGCCCAGGATGGCCAGCATCGGCAGGCCGATGATCAGGGCCACGGACAGGAAGTCCTTGCGCTCGTAGAGATGGAAGCCCGGCCGGCTCATGACCGTGGCCAGAAGCAGGGAGGTCGTGATCTTGGAAATCTCCGCGGGTTGGAATTTCACCGGCCCGAGCTCAAACCAGGAGTGGGAACCGTTGACGTTGCGGCTGACGAAAATGACCAGCACCAGCAGGAAGAAGACCAGGATATAGCCATAGGGGGAAATCACTTCCCACAGTCGCGGATTGATGGCGAACAGGATCAGGAGATCCAGCACCACGGCGATGCCGAACCAGAGGGCCTGTTTCCCGCTGCGCGTCGAAAGGTCCAGGATGAAGGAGGGCTCGACGGAATGGATCGACGCATAGATGTTGAGCCAGCCGATCAGCACCAGCACCAGGTAGGCCCCGACGAGCCACCAGTCCACCGTCTTTCCGAGTCCCCGGTCCAGCACGCCGGGCATGCCGCTCGCGTTTCGCATAATCAATAGAATCGGGTGTTCAGCAGGCGGTCTTCCAGATACTTGCGTTCCGCGGAAATGGAGCCGGTGAGGTATTTCTCGAGCATCAGCGAGGCCACCGGGAGGGCCCAGGTGGCGCCGAAACCGGCATTTTCGACATACGCAGCCACGGCAATCTTGGGATCATCCTTGGGCGCGAAGCAGATAAATACGGAATTGTCCTTGCCGTGGGGATTCTGCGCCGTGCCGGTCTTGCCGCAGACTTCAATTCCCGGGATACGGGCGGCGGACGCCGTGTTCCCGGCCGTACCACCCCCGTTCACAGCCATGTACATCCCTTCCACAGCCGTTCGGAAATGCTCTTCATCCACCAGCGTGTACTGCCGCTCTTTGTATTTCGGGTCGATGGAAACCCCCTCGGATTCCTTGACGATGTGGGGAATGTAGTAATAGCCCCGGTTGGCCATCGTCGCCGCCAGGTTGGCGATCTGGAGCGGGGTGGCCCCGATCTCGCCCTGACCGATGGACAGCGAGATGATGGTCTGGAAACGCCAGCGTCCCTCGCCGTACATGCGGTTGTAGAGGTCGGAGGTGGGGATGCTTCCGCCCAGTTCGGAGGGGAAGTCGCTCTCCAGCTTGCGCCCGAAGCCGAAGCTGAGGACATAATCCCGCCAGGTGTTGAAGGCTTCCGCCGTATTCGCGTAGCGGTTGTTCTCCAGGATGTTTTTGTAAACGCCGCAGAAATAGGCGTTGCACGAAGCGGCGATGGCGCTGCGCAGGTCCAGCGGTGAGGAGTGGTTGTGGCAGCCGAGCCGGTGATTGCCCCCGTAATAGTAGCCGCCGTGGCAGCTGAACAGGGTGGTCGGCTCGATGACGCCTTCCTGCAGGCCGATCAGGCCGTTGATCAGTTTGAACACGGAGCCGGGCGGGTAGGAGGCCATGACCGTCCGGTTGAACATCGGGTTGAGCGGATCCCGGAGGATTTCTTCGTAATACTTGCCGATATCGCCGAGCACCTCCACGTCGATACCCGGACTGGAGACCATGGCCAGGATTTCGCCGGTGGACGGTTCGATAGCCACTACGGAGCCCACCTTGCCCTCCATCAGCTGCTGGCCGTACTGCTGAAGCCGGGCATCGATCGTGGACGTCACGTTTTGTCCGGGAATCGCTTCCTGGTCCAGGGCACCGTCCTGATAGGGCGATTGGAGCCGGTTGCGCGAGTCGCGCAGGAAGATGTGGTAGCCCTTGCTGCCGCGCAGCTGTTCCTCCATGGCCGCCTCGAGTCCCGTCCTGCCGACGTAGTCGCCGGAGCGGTATTCCGGATGCTTCTCAATGTAGTCGGCGTCCACTTCGGAGACATAGCCGAGAAGGTTTCCACCGGCGTTGAAGGGGTACTCCCGCATGCTGCGGACCTCGGCCTTGAAGCCGGGGAAACGGTAGGCTTCTTCTGCGAACTTGACGTAACTCTCCCGGCTGACACGCCTGATGAAAGAGACCGTCTGGAAACCGATCCGTGACCGGTAGCGGCGGTAATAGGCCATGCGCTCTCGGCTGAAGTCCACCGTCGTGTCCAACGCCGCCGCCAGGGCCAGCGTGTCGAAGGGCTGTACGTCGCGCGGCGTCACGGAGATATCGTAGCAGACGTCGTTGCCCACGAGGATCTCCCCGTTGCGGTCGTAGATGACGCCCCGCGGCGGGTAGATATAGTTATAGACCATCGAGTTGTTGGACGCGTCGCGCTTGTACTTGTCATTGACGATCTGGATATAGAACAACTTCGCCAGCAGGATGGCCGCGACGGCCACCAGCCCGATCAGGAGTTTGTTCTTGCGGTTGATCTCCATAGCGTCAGGATACGTCAAGGATGAGATAGGCGACGGACAGGGAGACCAGCGTGCTTACCGCCAGGGAAGCCAACAGGCGCAGGACTTCAAATTGGAACGGGCGCGTGCCGGCGCTGTCCACAGGCAAGTAGATCAGCAGGAAAAGCGCCGTCATCAGCAGGATGGCCGGCACGAATTTGTGCAGGCCGAGGCGCTGGAAGGAGAGCTCTTCGCCGCGGCTGAGCAACTCGGGACCGAAGCACAGGCGGACGACCGGGCGGCGCAGCAGCGCCACAGGGACCAGGGCCAGCGAGGTCAGGCCCAGCTGCCCCGTCACGATGAAATCCAGGACCAGGCCGGTCAGGAAGGCCGTGACCATCAGCCGCACGGTGCTGTAGGACATCGGCAGGCAGAGGATGATCGCCGGCAGGAACACAAGGATGACGTACTGCGAGAAATTGAAATAATTCCACAGTGCGGCCTGCGCCAGGAAGATCAACAGGTATTTAACGAACGGCCGCTTCATCTCTTCCCCTCCTCCGCTGCGGCCTCCAGGGCCAGGATAGCATCACGGTCCAGGTTCTCCACGACGGTCACATAGCGCAAAGTGGAGAAGTCCTGGAAGAGGGTCACCTTCACCTGGAGCGTGGAGCCGTCCACCTGCCGGGTGGCTCCCGTGACGCCGATCGGCACGTCCGGCGGGAAAACGCTGGAATAGCCGCTCGTCCGGACCGTATCCCCCGCGGTCACGGGATGGTGCAGGGGAAGATCGTGGAGCAGGGCCCCGTCGCTGCTGCGACCGTCCCAGGACAGCGGCGCGACCGAGCCGTCGCGGCCGATCCGGGCTCCCACGCTCATGCCGGGATTCATCAGGGTCAGCCCGTAAGAATAGTGCCGGTCCACGGCTTCCACGATGCCGACCACGCCCCGGTCGGAGATGATGCCCGAATGGGGATGCACTCCGTCCTCGGAGCCTTTGTTCAGGATGATGTAGTTACGGGTCCGGTTGCGGCTGGCCTTGACCACGGTGGCCGGAATGTAGCGGAAGCTCTCCGCTTCGCGGGCCGCCGCATGCGCAAGCTCTTCCGCACCGGTTTCCAGGCGCCCGTAGGCGCGCAGGCGCTCCTGCAGGAGGGCGTTTTCCTCCTGCAGCTCCCGGTTCATCCGGTCCAGCCGGAACTGGCTTCGGACCGCCTCCCCGCTGCGCCACAGCAGGGCCATGGTCCGGTGGGAGATGCGGTTGAGCCAGATATCCTGCAGGGTCGAGCTGGCGTGCAACATGGCAAGCGCGGCAAGCTCCATCAAGATGAAGACCACCGCGCACACCAGAACGGACGACGTCTGCTGACCCCGGGTCATCCTAGCGCATCAGGAAGGAGTACCGGTCCGTATGCTTAAGGGCTTCGCACGTGCCGCGCGCCACGGCGTGGAGCGGATCGTCGGCTACGTGGAACTGAATGTTGACCTTGTCCTGGAAACGTCTCGCGAGACCGCGCAGCAACGATCCGCCTCCCGAGAGGTAGATGCCGTTATCGACGATGTCGGCGTAGAGTTCCGGCGGGGTGTTTTCCAGGACATGGAGGATGGAAGTCTCGATCTTGGCGATGGACTTGTCGAGGCAGTGGGCGATCTCCTGGTGGGTGATCGTGGCCTCGACCGGGTGGGCCGTCATCAAGTTCGGTCCGCGCGCCACGAAGGGTGCGGGTTCCGCATCGGGCAGGTCGGGAATCACGGCACCGACCGCCACCTTGATTTTCTCGGCGGTGATTTCTCCCACCTTGATGTTGTGCTGCTGGCGTAGGTAGTACTGGATGTCGGAGGTGAAGACGTCGCCCGCCGTCCGGATGCTCTCCTGCACGACCAGACCGCCCAGGGAGATGACGGCGATCTCGGTGGTACCGCCGCCGATGTCCACGACCATGTTGCCCTGCGGGGCCTCCACGTTGAGTCCGATACCGAGCGCGGCCGCCATCGGTTCGAAGATGAGGCAGACGTCGCGTCCGCCGGCATGCTCCGTGGAGTCGCGCACCGCACGGATCTCCACTTCCGTGGAACCGGAAGGGATGCCGACCACCACCTTGAGGTTGGGGGTGAACAGTGAGCGGTGCCGTCCGCAGGCATGCCTGATGAAGCCGCGGATCATCATCTCCGCCGCGTTGAAGTCCGCGATCACACCGTCGCGCAGGGGCCGCACGGTCTTGACGCCGGGGCTGGTGCGCTCGTGCATCAACTTGGCCTGCTGGCCCAAGGCGATGCACTTGCCCGTATTGTTGTCGATGGCCACGATGCTGGGTTCGTCCAATACGATCTGACCGTTCTGGTAGATGACGGTATTGGCCGTACCGAGGTCAATGGCCAACTCCTGGTTCAGGAAAGAAAATGCCATACTTGAAGTGTTGTTAGATTTCGTTTTTTCTTTCACAAATTTAATGGCAAAGCAAGAGAAAAACAAATAATAAATAAAAATCCTTAATTTTGTGGAAACAACTTTTTTATGCCCAGAAAACTGTACGGTATTTTCGTGGCTGCCGGGCGCGGAACCCGGATGGGAGGAGACACTCCCAAACAGTTTCTGCTGCTAGACGGACGCCCCATTCTGCAATGTACCATCGAGCGTTTCCTGGAGGCCGTCCCGGACATGAAAGTCATCACCGTGCTTCCCCGGGGCACCTTCCGCACATGGAAAGACCTCTGCGCCGCCTACTCCTTCAACTGCCCGCAGACCCTCGTGGCAGGCGGCCTGACCCGCTTCCACTCCGTCCAGAACGCCCTGAAAAAAGTCCCGGACGGCGCCTTCGTCGCCATCCACGACGGCGTGCGCCCGCTGGTCAGCCCGGCCCTGATCTCCCGCATGCTGGAACGCATGTCCGCGGAAGGCTGCCGCGCCCTGCTGCCGGTCCTTCCGGTCACGGATACGCTCCGTTCCACCGTTCCCGGCGTCCCCGATCCCGACCGCAGCCGCACCGTCGCCGTCCAGACCCCGCAATTCTTCCGCTCCGAAGACATCAAGGCCGCCTACGGCCAGGCCTACGACCTCGCGTTTACCGACGACGGTTCCGTCGCCGCGCGCAAAGGAATACCGCTCACCCTGGAGCAGGGCGAACGGTACAATCTCAAAATCACGAATCCGGAGGACCTGGTCCTCGCAGAGATGCTTCTTACACAGGTGAGATAGCGTGGAAGCTGGTGGTCTTGTATTCCTTGACCCACACTTCCCGCTCGAACGACTCGTCCAGCGAAATCATCGTATCCGTGGACTGGATGTAGGGGATGCGCTGAATCGTATTCAGGAGGATGCTCATGAGGTGCTCATTGTCGAAGCAGTACACCTTCAGGAAAAGGGCCGCCTTGCCGGTGACGAAATGGCATTCGACGATCTCGGGAATGTGCTTGAGCGCAGCCACGACGTCGGGATACTTGTTGTCTTCGGACAGGTTCACGCTGATGAAAGCGCAGACATTCAGTCCGAGGGCGGCCGGCTTGACCACCATCCGGGAACCGGTGATGACTCCGTTGTTCTCCATCTTGTGGACTCGCTGGTGGATGGCCGCGCCGGAGATGCCGCATTCGCGGGCGATTTCCAGGAAAGGCATCCGGGCGTTGTTGACCAGGTAGGACAGGATCTTCCGGTCGATGGCGTCGATTTGGTAGTTGGACATATGCTAACTATTTGCTTTTCTTGTATCTTCCAGGCTTTCGGGAGCTGCCCGGCCCGGGCGACTCTTCGATGATTCTGCGACAATCCGCCTCGGTCAGCGACGCCAGGTCGGTGCCGCGCGGGATACGGAAGTTCCGGTCTCCGGATTTGATGTAGGGGCCGTAACGGCCTTTGAGGACGGTGATGCCGCCGGGGAACTCGTGGATCGCCGGGGCCGCCGCCGTCCCCGAGAGGGCCTCGCGGACCAGGCTGACGGCATCGTCGAACGTGATGGCCTGCGGATCGGTCCCCCGGGGCAGGGAGACGTTCTTGTCCCCATACTTGAGGTAGGGGCCGTAGCGGCCCTTGAGAACCTGGATATCCTCCCCCTCGTATTTGCCCAGCCGGCGCGGGAACTCCAGGAGCTTGAGCGCTTCGCCGAGCGTGATGGTCTCGATGAGCTGGCCTTTGGCAAGGCTGGCGGACTGTTTGTCCTCCCCCTCTCCCTTCTGGACATAGGCCCCGAACTGGCCGAAACGCGCGATGACGGTGCGGCCGTCGGCGGGATCCGTACCAAGCACCCGCTCCACATGGTTGTACTGCCCGTTGTGAAGGGTTTCGTCCACTTTCTCGTGGAAGGGTGCGTAAAATGCGGCGATGACCTCGTTCCAGACCTTTTCGCCCTCGGCGATGCTGTCGAAATCCTTCTCGACGTGGGCCGTGAAGTCGTAGTCCATCACCTTCGGGAAAGCCTCCACGAGGTAATCGGACACGATCATGCCTATTTCCTGCGGGAGCAGCTTGCCGCGCTCAGCGCCGACGGTCTCCGTCTTGGCACTCTCGACGATCTTGCCGCCCTTGAGGACGAGATTGGTCACCGGGATTTTGCGCCCTTCGACGTCGCCCTTGTAAAGATAGCCCCGGCCGGTGGTCAGGGTGGAGATGGTGGGAGCATACGTGGACGGGCGTCCGATACCCAGTTCTTCGAGCTTCTTGACGAGGGTCGCTTCGGAGTAGCGCGACGGAGCCTGGGTGTATTTGCATTCGGCGCTCAGGCCTTTTTCCACCAGCACCTCCCCCTCGCTGAGCGGCGGAAGGATGGTGTTGTCGTTCTCCTGGACGTCGTCATCCGTCCCTTCCATGTAGAGCTTGAGGAATCCGTCGAAGAGGACTTCCGTGGCCTGGATGCCGAAGCGCTCGGGGCGCTTGTCGGAGGCCACCTGGATGGTGGTGCCGAGCACCTTGGCCTCGGCCATCTGGGAAGCGACCGTGCGCTTCCAGATCAGGTTGTAGAGTTTCTTCTCCTGGGCCGTCCCTTCGATGTCGGTGTTGGCGATGAAGGTCGGGCGTATCGCTTCGTGCGCCTCCTGGGCCCCCTTGGTGCGGGTCCGGTACTGGCGGGCGTGGTGGTATTCCGCTCCGAAATTGTCCAGGATGAACTGTTTGGCCGTGCCGATCGCCAGGGCGGACAGGTTGGTGGAGTCCGTACGCATGTAGGTGATCAGACCGCGTTCGTACAGGCCCTGCGCCAGGCGCATCGTCAGGCTGACGGGGAAACGGAGCTTGCGGGCCGCTTCCTGCTGGAGCGTGGAGGTGGTGAACGGCGGGGCCGGATTGCGGACGGCGTCCTTCTTTTCGATGGAAGCCACCCGGTAGGAGGCGCCGATGCTGTCCTGCAGGAAAGCGCGCGCCTGCTCCATCCCTTCGAAGCGGGTGTCCAGCAGGCCCTTCACCTTGACGCCCCCGGCAAGGAACTGGCCTTCCACCTTATAATACGGTGTGTTCCGGAAGCCGATGATCTCTTTCTCGCGGTCCACCACCAGGCGGAGTGCCACGGACTGGACACGGCCGGCCGACAGGCCCCGCTGGATCTTGTGCCAGAGGACGGGAGAGAGTTCGAAGCCCACGAGCCGGTCCAGGACACGGCGCGCCTGCTGGGCGCTCACGAGGTTGTCGTCGATGTCGCGGGGGTGCTCGATGGCATGCAGGATGGCATCCTTGGTAATCTCATGGAAGACGATACGGCGCGTGCGGCTCCGGTCAAGCCCCAGGGTCTCGACGAGGTGCCAGGAGATGGCCTCTCCTTCGCGGTCTTCATCGGAAGCCAGCCAGACAAGCTTGGCGGCGCCCGCCGCTTTCCTGAGTTCGGCGACGACCTTCTTCTTGTCGTCAGGGACCACATATTCGGGCTTGAAGCCCGCTTCGACGTCAACGCTGAGCTTCTTGTCCTGCAGATCGCGGATGTGGCCGAAACTCGACTTGACCGTAAAATCTTTCCCCAGATACCTCTGGATGGTTTTCGCCTTGGCGGGCGACTCCACGATGACTAAATTCCCCTCCATTTCTCTTGCTTGGTTCAATTCAGAGTGCAAAGAAAATCAGAAACTCGGTAAATTTCAAAATTTAATCGTTAATTTTGCGAGGTCAATCCGGGGTCATAATTATATTATGACAAATTTTTCCGACGATGAAAGAGACTAGCAAGAAGAAGATAATCAAACTGTTTTGGATTCTGGTCGCGGCCCCCTTCGCCCTGGTGCTCCTGCTCCTGCTGCTTGTGGGCATCTTCGCGAAGATCCCTTCCTTCGAAGAACTGGAGCATCCGGAAAACAAACTGGCCACCCAGGTCATCGCCGAGAACGGCGAGGTCCTCGCCACCTTCCATATCGAGAACCGTACCTATGTCAGCTACGACGAACTTTCGCCGTACCTGGTCCAGGCCGCCATCGCCACGGAGGACGCCCGTTTCTACCGGCATTCCGGCATCGACATGAAGGGTCTGGCCCGCGTGCTCATCAAGACCCTGATCCTTCGCGACTCCAGCCAGGGCGGCGGCAGCACCATCACCCAGCAGCTGGCCAAGACGCTTTACCCGCGCAACGAGATCCGCAACAAATTCCAGATGGTCTTCACCAAACTCAAGGAATGGATCACCGCCGTCAAGATCGAGCGCGATTATACCAAGAACGAGATTGTGGACATGTACCTCAACTCGATCTTTTTCGGAAGCAGCGCCTACGGCGTCAAGGCCGCTGCGGAGACCTACTTCGCCAAGGAACCGGCCGAACTGACGGTCGAAGAGGCCGCCCTGCTCGTGGGCATGGTCAACAAGCCCACCCGCTACAACCCCGTCCTCAATCCCGACCTCTCCCTGGAGCGCCGCAATTTCGTCATCGGCCAGATGGAGAAGAACGGTTACCTGACCCGCGCCGAGCGGGATTCGCTGCGCGCAGTCCCCATCCTGCTCAACTTCCAGGTGCAGGACCACAATGCCGGCCACGCCCCCTACTTCCGCGACATGCTCCGCCGCGACATGCAGGCCACGCAGCCCAAGCGCTCCGACTACCAGTGGCCCGAGGAATATGCCGCCGACTCGCTGCGCTGGCGCGAAGACCCCATCTACGGCTGGCTCACCAAGCACAAGAAAGCCGACGGCACCCCCTACGACCTGGACCGCGACGGCCTGCGCATCTATACGACCATCCATTATAAGATGCAGCAATACGCCGAGGAGGCGGTGGCCGAACATCTCGGCGGCAACCTCCAGAAAGCCTTTGACCGGGAGCAGCGCGGCCGGCGCAACCGTCCTTTCGCCAGCGACGTAGATTCCCGGACGGCCGAACAGCTGATGAACCAGGCCCGCCGCTGGAGCGACCGCTATCGCCTGCAAAGCCGCGCCGGCAAGTCGGACGAGGAAATCATGGCCCAGTTCTCCAAGCCGGAGAAGATGCGCGTCTTCGCCTGGAACGAGAGGGGTTACGTCGATACCACCATGACCCCGGACGATTCCATCCGCTACTACAAGGGCATCCTGCGCTGCGGTTTCATGGCCATCGAGCCGGGCACCGGCCATATCAAGGCCTATGTCGGCGGCCCGAACTACCGCTATTTCAAATACGACAACGTCCGTCAGGGCAAGCGACAGGTCGGATCGACCATCAAGCCCTTCTTGTACACCCTCGCCATGCAGGAGGGCCTGACGCCGTGCGACCGGGTGGTCAACCTCCCGCAGACCTTCGTGCTGGAGAACGGCGACGTGTGGACGCCGCGCAGTACCGACAAGGATGAGTGGATCGGCAAGACCGTCACGCTCCGCTGGGGCCTGGCGAACAGTTCCAACAACATCTCGGCCTTCCTGATGAAGGAGCTCGGTCCCGCCGCCATGGTCCGCATGGCCCACCAGATGGGCATCCAGTCGCACCTGGAAGAGGTTCTGTCCCTCTGCGTCGGATCCGCCGACGTCCCGGTCTTCGACATCGTCTCGGCCTACAACACCTTCCCTTCGCACGGCACCTACGTCACCCCGCTCTACGTGACCAAGATCACCGACAGTGACGGGCGCGTCATCGACGAGTTCACCAACCAGAAGCGCGAGGCCATCTCCGAGCAGACCGCCTACCTGATGGTGGAACTGATGCGGGGAGTGGTCCGTGAAGGTACCGGCATGCGCCTGGGTTCGGTGTACAACCTGCGCGGCGAGATCGCCGGCAAGACCGGCACCACCAACGACAATTCCGACGGTTGGTTCATCGGCTATACGCCCAACATCACCGCCGGCGTATGGGTGGGTGGCGAGGACCGCCAGGTGCACTTCAACAGTACCTCCCTCGGCCAGGGCGCCAATGCCTCCCTGCCGATCTGGGGTATCTGGATGAACAAATGCCTCGCGGACCCGACCATCGGCTGGTCCATGGAGAACGACCATTTCCTCGAGCCCTCCGGCGGTTCCCTCCAGTACAACTGCGGCACGGACGGGGTGTTCCTCGGCGGTTATGGCAATGACTACGTGGGTTCCGGAGGAGCCGGCGAGCGCAACGAAGAAGAAGACTACTATTTCAACTAGAGTATGAGCAAGTACAAGACCATCGCCGTCGTCTATGGCAGCGACTCTTCCGAGTGGGAAGTCTCCTGCCGCAGCGGCGAGTTCGTCGCTTCCCGCATCGACGGGGCCGAATACGATGTATACGAAATCTTCGCCCGTTTCGGCAAGTGGCAGCTGGTTGCCGCCAAGAAACGCAACTCCATGCGGGTCACGTTCCCGGAGGGGTCCCGGCCCGAGGTGGAAAAGAACGATTTCTCCGTCCAGGTCCTGGGCGAGCGGGTCAAGTTCGACTTCGCCTACATCGTCCAGCACGGGGCGCCGGGCGAAACCGGCCAGATGGAAGGTTACCTGGAGATGCTCGGGATTCCCTTCAGCACCTGCGATTCGAGCGTCTGCTCCATCGTTTTCGACAAGTACGCCTGCAAGTGCTACATCCGCGATCTCGGTCTTGCCAAGCTCGCTCCGGACGTGTTTATCCGCCATGGCATGGATCACGAGGAGGCGAAGGCCGAAGTGTCGCGCAAGTTGCAGTTCCCCGTGTTCGTGAAGCCCACCCAGGGCGGTTCCAGCTTCGGCGTCACGCGCGTGATGCGTCCCGAGGATGTGGGACCCGCCGTGCAGTTTGCCTTCAGCGAGAACCATACGGTGCTCATCGAGCAGGGCGTCAGCGGACGCGAGCTGACCTGCGCGGCATATTTCGACGGCAAGGAGGTCCGTACCCTTCCGCTCATCGAGATTGTTTCGGAGAACGAATATTTCGATTATGACGCCAAGTACAACGGCCACAGCCAGGAGATCTGTCCGGCGCCCGTCTCCGACGAGGTCCGGGAGCTGGTGCAGCGCACCACCGCGCAGATTTATTTCCGCCTGGGCTGCAAGGGCGTCGTCCGCATGGACTATATCCTCGCGGAGGACGGTCTCTATTTCCTGGAAATCAATACGATTCCCGGCATGACGAGCGCTTCGCTCGTACCCCGCATGGTCCGCACGGCCGGTCTGGACATGACCGCCTTCCTGAGCACCATCATCGAGAATTGCTAGCGGCGTGTTGCTGTCCGACTTTATCCGCAGCGGCACGGCACGGCTCGAAATGCTTTACCCTTCGCCCGAGGCGAGGGGTTTGGTTTTGATGCTCTGCTACGAGCGTCTGGGGACGGAGTCCTATACCCATATCACCGAGCCGCACACGCCTGTTCCGCCGGAGCGGGAGGCCGCATTGGAGGAGGATTTGCGCCGGCTCTGCTCCGGAGAACCCATCCAGTACGTCCTGGGTTATACCGTTTTTTGCGGGGAGCGTTTCCGGGTCGGTCCGGGGGTCCTGATCCCCCGGCCGGAGACAGAGCAGCTGGTCACCGAGGCGGTCCGGCTGCTGCGGGAGGCCGGTCCGGGGGCCCGGGTGCTGGATCTGTGTACGGGTTCCGGCTGCATCGCCTGGTCGCTGGCACGCGCCGTCCCGGGGACGGAACTCGTCGGCGTCGATCTGTCGGAAAGCGCCCTGTCTTACGCCCGGAGTCAATCTCCTTCATCTGCCGGTGAGCCGGCCTTCCTCCGGGCAGATGTGCTGGATACGGAGCAGCCCTTCCCGTATGGCCCGTTCGATCTGATTGTCAGCAACCCGCCTTACGTCCGGGACAGCGAGCGGGGGGCCATGCGACCCAATGTCCTGGATCATGAGCCGGCGGAAGCCCTGTTCGTCCCGGACGGGGATCCCCTGCTTTTCTACCGGGCCGTCGCGCGCTGGGCACAGCGTTTCTTGCGGCCGGGCGGAGCCGGTATCGTCGAGATCAACGAGGCGCTCGGGGCGGAAACGGCGGCCGTCTTCCGCCAGGCCTCCTTCAAAAACGTCCAAATCCTCCCCGATTTCGCCGAAAAAGACCGCTTTATCCGTTTTTCCGTTTAAACAAGTTCCTCCCGGCCACGTTGCAGCGACGGGTACTCCGGGTGACGGAGGAAGCAGGAGGGGAAGGACCAGCGCGGCCCGCGAGCGCAGCGGTGCGACAGTACGACGGCGTTTGTTTGACGACCGTTACGCCAACGGCGTAAAAGGGAGGATGTCCGCCGTCGAGCAAGCGGAGCGGAAAGCCGCGCCCTTCCCCGACGTTAGCCTCCGGCATCCGGGGGTACCACGAAGATGCAGGTGTGGCCGGGGACGTTTTGGAAGCGGAAATCGGGAAAATTAAACGTTTAATCCGGCGGGAAAACGGGTTATTGTCCGTCAATTTGCAACGAACCAAAAACGATTGTAAAATGAAACGGACAAAACATCTTTTCGCGCTGACCGCCACCCTCACCCTCATCACCGCATGCCAGGACCTCCGCACCGAAGACCCCCTGCCCGCAGACCCGGAAGACGGACTGTTCAGCCTGTCGGACGTCGCCAAGATCCTCTCGGATCTCCCGCTCCAGAACGAGCAGCTCTCCGAGGTCCATGACGCCGTAAGCGCTTCCTCCGGAAACGGCTACGACGAAGAATACCTCCTTTCCGACCTGTTCTCCGCCCCGGGAGCCGGCGTGGGCAGCGGCGGACAAAGCACCAAGGCCGGCGGCTACACGACGCCGCTGCGCGACCTTTTCGCCGACTACCTTGCCCGGAAATACGCCACCAAAGCCGGCGCCGCCGATGTCGAACGCTACATCAATGCCCTGGCGGAATCCGGCATGCAGATCTACTGGCCCTATTCCGA
>JAEEGL016684944.1_pt1 | contig 16436 bp, 13 predicted proteins | sample 9134231 | NCBI WGS metagenome assembly JAEEGL01 (sample SAMN16246548, study PRJNA631951) | gut metagenome | biome: gut microbiome; feature: rumen; material: fiber-attached | host: Bos | place: Iran: Karaj | collected 2018-10
CCCCTTGATTAAAAGTCAAGTGCTCTACCGACTGAGCTAGTGAACCTTATGGCTGGGGTGGCAGGATTCGGACCTGCGAATGCGGGAGTCAAAGACCCGTGCCTTACCCCTTGGCTACACCCCAGTGAGGGGAGCACGAAAAAGTAAAAAAGTGGGGTGGGATAAGGGATTCGAACCCTTGATATCTAGTGCCACAAACTAGCGCTCTAACCAACTGAACTAATCCCACCATGATTTTCGTGCTTTGAAATTATAAATGTAAGGTCTATTCAAGTCAAGCAGATTTGTTGCTAACCGCACCTAACTTGTACTATAATCTGCAAGATAAAAATATAAGGACGTAAAGCCATGGACAACGAAAACATCGAAGCATACATAACAATGCCTTCAGGCTTCAAGGCAGCCGGTGTAGCCTGCGGACTCAAGACCGACATGGGCAATTCCGGTCCGATGGATCTGCTCGATCTCAACATGATCGAGTCTGACGTACCCGCAGTCGTTGCAGGCGTTTATACAAAGAACCTCATTAAAGGTCATTCCCTTCAGCGTACGATCCGCGTCATAGACGCAGGTGCAAAGGTACGCGCTTTGGTCGTCAATTCCAAGAATGCCAATGCATGTGTTGGCCCCAAGGGCTATCACGACGCGGTGGCTATTGCCGAAGCTGCTGCAAAAGAGCTCGGCTGCTCACCTGACGAAGTCCTTACCGCTTCCACCGGCACGATCGGTATCCGTCTTGATACAACAAAGGTCATTTCAGCTATTCCGAACCTCGTATCTTCTCTTTCAACGGATGCCGAAGCAGCTCACAGAGCCGAGAAGGCCATGATGACCACAGATACCGTTCCGAAGGAGGTATCAGCAAAGCTTACCCTCTCGGGCGGCAAAGAGATAACTATCGCAGGCATGGCAAAGGGTTCCGGCATGATCTGCCCCAACCTCGGTACGATGATCGTCGTTTTCACGACCGATGCCGATATCTCCAAAGAGCTTCTCCAGCCCATGCTGGTACGTGCCGTCTCTCACACCTTCAACCGTGTTTCCGTTGACGGCGATACTTCCTGCTGCGATATGGTCGTAGTTCTTGCCAACGGTACTTCCGGCGCTTCAATCGCCGAAGACAGCGATGATCTCGCGATCTTTGAGGAAGCCCTTACTTCCCTGTCGCTTGACCTTTCACGCATGATTGCCTCCGACGGCGAAGGCGCATCCAAGTTCATCGAGGTAATCTGCCGCGAGGCAAAGACAGCCGAAGACGCAAAGCTCGTTGTTACGGCCGTTGCAAAATCACCTCTGGTCAAGACCGCCGTTTTCGGTGAGGACGCAAACTGGGGCAGGATCATTACTGCCGCAGGCTATTCCGGAGCCGATTTCGATCCCGATAAGGTCAATATCCGCTTAGCAGGCCTTCTCGTCTGCAAGGACGGACAGGCAACCGACTATTCCGAAGAGGAAGCATCAGAGCTCGTCAAGCAGCACGACATCAAGATCGAGATCGATCTCAATGACGGAGAATTCGAAGACCGGATGTTCTCCTGCGACTTCTCTTACGATTACGTAAAGATAAACGGAAGCTACAGAACCTGAACCAAACAAAAAGCTCCCCGAAGGGAGCTTCTTTTTTATATTGTTGTTTCCGATCAGATCGTTGCGTAAATGTCGTTATTTCCGGACTGAGTCGGAGCCTTCATCTGGCGGAGCAGGAAGCATTTCTTTCCCTTTGAGTTTACAAAAGGAAGTGCACTGTTGACAGACTTGGTACCAGTAGCCGTTTTGTACTGTTTATTAGCCGTCTTATCTGTCTTGTAATTCTTGATATTATTTCTCCACCAATTAGTGATGCCGTTGGTTACTTTCGATTTGAACGCACTTTCCTTCATGCCGAGCAGATTAAGCATCTGCTTCTTGGTCAGTTTCTTGCCTGTCTCCCTGGAGACATTGTAAACATAGTAATCACTGCCGTCTTTGCCGGCCTCGAGATTTACCGTGACAAAAATGGATACGTACTTTTTGCCGATGTAATAAGAATACTTGACTACGCTGTCATTCTTCTTTGCAATGGGACCGAACTTATTGGCGATCTCCTTGTTTATTGCGGATGTGCTTACTCCCTTGATCGTGACCTTAGGGTATTTCGTTGTGAATTTGCCGCTATCCTTTGACTTGAATGTTCTCTTGTAGGCATTGGTAACGGTCGTTTTCCCTATCGGCTTAGGTGTCGGTTTTGCAGTTGTTTCCGTTGTTGTCTCAGAAGCCTTTGTCTCCGTTGTCTCAGAGGTTGCCTCAGTGGTTGTCTCTTCGCTCTCGGTGGTTTCCTCGGACTCTGTCGTCTCTTCAGTCTCTTCGCTTGTTTCAGTTACTGTCGGCTGAACAGTCGCTGACGGCGTAGTAGTTGTCGAAGTGGGTTGTGCTGTAGGCTTCAGTCCGATGGAATTGCATGCTGCAAGCGAAAAGAGCGTTGCTGATGCAAGTATTATTGACATTATTTTCTTGTTCATAAAGATCACTCCTCATTTGTTTGATCAAGCCGATTATAGTCATAATCCGATGGGACTTTGAGGCAAAAGATACGCAAAAATCGGGAAACTCTCCGCCACACGATCTTTGGTCATAAATGTTTGTAAATAATGAATTATGTTAAACTACGTTAATCTTGAAAAGGAAACGGAACCATGGATTACTTAAGACCCGATTACGATAATTGCCTTGTAAACTTAAGCAACTCAATACTTAAAGCGTTCGGAGCGGAGACAACAGCGCCCACTCTCAAGATGGCTGATAAGCTCCTTGAGGGCGATTACAAGAATGTCGCATTGCTCCTCCTGGATGCAATGGGAACTTCCATAATCGAAAAGCATCTTAAGCCGGACGGGTTCTTCCGTTCCCACTTTGTCGGCACTTACAGTTCAGTTTTCCCTCCTACTACAGTCGCTGCTACCACTTCCGTAATGTCCGGTCTTTATCCGAACGAGCACGGCTGGCTTGGCTGGGATATGTATTATCCTGAACTTGATAAGAACGTAACCGTGTTCACCAACACGGATCAGTTAACGGAAGGCGAAGACGGCAATCCCAAAGAACCCGTGCCTTCTGCGGATTATCACTGCGGATTCAGGTATTGTCCTTACAAGAACATTAAGGAGAAGATCAACGAAGCAGGCGGTCAAGCTTTTGCTTCAAGTCCTTTTGCCGAACCTTTTCCACAGGAATTAGATGAGATCTTAGGCCGTATCGAAGACCTGTGCAGGCAGCCCGGAAAGAAGTTCATCTATTCTTACTGGCCCGAACCCGATCACACGATGCATCTTAAAGGTCCGGACAGCGCGGAGGCTGGAGCCGTTCTTAAAGAACTCGAAAACAAGATCGAGGAGCTCTCTTCAAAGCTTTCGGATACGCTTTTGCTCATCACCGCCGATCACAGCCAGATAGAGAGCAAAAACTACTGCCTTACTGATTATCCCGAGATAACAAAGTGCCTTGTGAGAATGCCTTCAATTGAACCGAGAACATTGAGTTTCTGGGTAAAGGACGAATACAAGGAAGACTTCCCCGAGATCTTCAGAAAAGCATTCGGCGATAAGTTCTGGATACTTACAAAAGACGAGATCGTCCAAAGAAAGCTTTTCGGGATCGGAAAAGACCATGAGCTGTTCAGGGAAATGCTCGGTGATTACATCTGCATAGCCGTATCAGACGTCTCGATATTCCTTACCCACAAAGAAATGGAACTTATGCCCGGCGGACACGCAGGTCTCACCCAAGCAGAGCTTGATATACCTTTGATCGCAATATATTGATACACGCAAAAACCGCCCCCGAAAGGGCGGTTTTTGTAACGGACAAATACAGAAAGGAAGATCCAATTGGATCAAAAACCTTTTTGCAAGCGAATTCTACCAATCGGTATTTTTGTTGTATGTCTTTTTGATGTTATGTTTTTACGATTTCCGTTCGCGAAAAGAAACAAACAAAAAGTCCCGCAAAAGCGGGACTTTAAGCAATTTGTCATTTCCTCTTTACGTAGTGTTTGCTTTTCGACGCCCAATCAGCAAGATCTATGTATCTGAAACACGGAACAACATATTTAATCTTGCCGTTGACCTTCGGTGTCATGCCGTCAAATATAATGTCATGTCCATATTCATCTTTTCCGCAATAGAAAAAGACATCGCCGTGATAAGTAGTACAATCGCAGAGCAGATCTCCCGGTTTTATATTCTTGTAAGAGATTACCTTACCGGTCTTGAATGCCACGCTGTGTGAATTGAACGTGACCTTCTTGTGGAAGTACTTGTCGAATACCCAGACAACGAATCCCGTACAGTCACAGTTCTTCTTTGTCTTTCCGCCAAGCTTATACGGCCAGGTTGCCGCTATCTGATAATAGCGATATCCGCTCTTATGGTAGTTGCTGTTTATATAATTGGTTGCTTTCTGGTTCTCCGGGAAATTCTTAAGGCACCATTTTGCAAAAGCGTTGTTCGTAGTGACGATCTTCTGCTTCGGGAAATCCTTCATTCTGAGAAGAGACTTATCGCTGTCAGAAGTGACGCCTAAATAGGTGTTTTCAGGTGTCTGATCCTTGGGAAGCACTACGATCTGAATGGCAGATATGGTATTTCCTATCTCGTCAGTACCGCATCTGATTCCATCCTTTGTCCAGGCCATCCAGCCGTATTTTGATGTCTTCACTCTGTAGTAGATGCTGTAAGCATAAAGATCAGGTTCCCACCAATGTTCATACACATAATATTCTTGGTCAGTATCATCGTCGCAGCTATAGGAACCTCCATACAACGCCATCCTCACGTTCTCGATCCTTTTGCCTGCATCAACTATCTTCAGATCAAAACCCGTATCATATGATTGATTTGAATCTGTTTTAGGCTTGCCGAAATCAGGCATATCCACCTGGAGATACAGTTTCTTGTTATCAGCAGGTATTTGAGAACTGACAGCCAGTCCCGTAATAGGACCGGTTACATTCAGGACCTGACCGTCCGACTTGATGGCTGACCATCCGTCAGCAGTTTTTACCGCATAAGACACCAATGCATTTGCCGGCATCTCGAATAAGCCCCTGCCGGGGAGAAGCGGTGTTTGAGAATTGATCACGGTAAGCTTACCGATACTCTCTATACCGTCGATTTTGCCAGGAGCGGAGCCGGATTTCTTAACCAGGACAACCTGAATCGCTTCGAGTTTATAGGTAAGATTTGTTTTCTCCTGGTCTGTCTCATCTTTAATGCCGGCTTCTACGCCGTTCTTGGCCCAGCCGAGCCAGCCGACGGACTGAACACAAACGCGGTAATAAACATCGTACGTTTGAGAGACATCACCCGTAAGATCGATGGCGATCGATTCGGTCCTCCTGCCTTGAGTTCCGCTCGTCTCACCATTAGAAGACCAGTTGTTTTCCAATCCCGTACCCTGTACTTTGGAACGGTATTTGATGCCGCCCTTGAAGCCGGAGAGGTTCAGCTCGATACCGTCTATCTGCTTGCCCTTGCCGGCTTCGCCTGCTACTGCACCGTTTTGAGCCCATTTGCTTCCCCAACCGCTGCTCTCTCTGTGAACTCTATAGTTAACGCCCGGAGTATCTCCCGTAGTAACCTCAACTACACGTATCTTTATTTCTTCGATCCTTTTGGTATCACCGATAGTTCCTGCAACTGCGCCGTCAGATACAAAGCCCTGGAATTTGCTGTCTTTTTCCATTCGTACGGCATACTCTACCCTGTACCTGGAAGCAAGGGCCCCGGTAAGTTCCATCTTTAACGCTTCGATCCTCAAAGCCTTGTTTTTCAACCCGGCTTCGTTGCCGGCAGCTGTATAATCCTGCCAGCCTTTGCTCTCAACATAAACACTGTATTGGAGCGAACCGGCATAACCTGTTGTATTGTCGATATTGACGTTTATCGCTTCGATGTTCCTGTACGGATCATCGGGATTAGCACGGCCTTTTAAAGTAAGCGTTGCGCTCGAGCTGTCCCAATTACCGTTTATAACACCGTATTTCTGAACGCTGCTCGTGCCCGACAACGTAATGCCCGTTGCTGCTTCAACACGTCCGGCAGCACCTGCCATACCAAGGACGATGCTTGTTGTAAGCACTAAAGACATTGCTTTTAAGAAATTTCTGATTCTCATTTGAAACCTCCCGTAATTATCAACTCAAGTCCGTAATAATCCGGTCAGGATCACTTTACTTTGATCTTGAAGGTTACAGTCTGCCAATCGGATGCCTTGTACCTGGCATTACCCGTTGATCTGATGTCGATCTTGATGGAGTATGTGCCTTTCTTAGTCTTCTTTTTTACGGAAACCGTTCCGGTCGTTCTATTGATCGTAATATTCTTGTTGCCGGATACTTTGACGCATTCAAGGCCGGTTCCGTTCGGAGTAATGCCGAGAACTTTGCCGACGGCAACCGTCAGTGCCTTTTTCTTCAATGTCTTCGCCTTAAGAGTTGCTGTCTTGCCGCTTACCGTGAAGGGGTTATCTCCCAATTCAATAAAAGGTTTCAGGTCTGTACAACCGTCGAAAACCGTTGGACTGAGCTGGAGACGCAGTTGTTTGGTAAGACTGACGTCAGCAAGATTTCCGCAATTAGCGAAAGCATAATTTCCTACGGATTCCACGCTGTCAGGGATCACTAAGGCCTCAACTCTGCAGCATGCATAGAATGCCTCTGCCCCAATCGTTTTCACTCCATAACCGATAGTGATGTATCTTAACTTATCGCAGTCCCTGAACGCTTGTGCTCCAATCGTTTCAACGCTGCCGGGGATCACTATTTTCGTAAGGTATTCGTCACTCATGAATGCCTTATCTCCGATTGTCGTTACACCATATCCGATCGAGATATCGTCAAGGTAAGCGCAGTCTTCAAAAGCAGATACACCAATTGTTTTGACGGTTCCGGGGATAGTAACTTTATCAAGGCATGTGCATGAAGAAAAAGCCTCTTTTCCGATGCCTGTTACGCCGCTTGAGATCGTTACGGTACGGAGTCTGCAGCAATTCGCGAAAGCCTGCTCGCAGATCTCGGATACCGTTCCCGGGATAGTAATGCTCTTAATGGCAAAGCAATGCGAGAATGCGCAGGTGCCGATTTCCTTTACGCCGCTTGCGATAGTAACATTTGCCAGTTCGGAGCAGCACTGGAATGCATTATCGCCGATCTTAGATACGGTCTTGGGAACAGATACCTTAGCGAGGCTGTAGCAGCACTTAAAGGCACCGGTTCCAATCGTTTTTACACCTGAAGGAATCGAGATCGCCTTGAGGTTTTTGCAGTTCTCAAAGGCAGAATTGCCTATCCTTGTTATGCCTGAAGGCACTGAGACATCAGTGAGCTTCTCATAGCCCTTGAACGCATTATCAGATATTGAAGTTACCTTTTTGGCTATGACGACTTTGGTTATCTCGTCTTTGTATTTAAACCAGGGAAAATCATCCGGTGCGGCATAATCCTTCATTGCGCCCGTTCCGCTTATGGTCAGGGTGTATGTCGAATCATCGTATTTCCAGGTCAGATCTTCAAGAGTGCCTTCTTCTTTTACATCAGCTTTCGGAGATTCGCTTTCAGATTCAGAGGGAACCTTTTCATCCCCGGGCACTACATCTTTTTCTTCAGGCTCGGAAGGCTCTTCGGGTGTTGTCTCTGAAGGCTCGTCCGGTTCTGTGGCTTCGGGTTCTTTTTCGCCTGATTCAGAAGGTTCTGTTGCTTCGGTCTGCTCAGGTTCCTTAACTTCCGTTTCAGAAGGAACTTCTTCTTTTGTCTGCTCGGTTTCCTTCTCTTCGGTCTCGGAAGGCTCAAGAGCCGTTGTTTCTTCGGCAGTCGTTTCTTCAGCCTTTGGTTTTTCAGGCTCCTTTTCGGCAGGCTTTTCAGTTTCCTTAGCTGTCGGTTTGGCAGTCTCTTTAGCCTCGGTTTCCGTTGTTTCTACGGCTTCTGTCTGCTCCGGCTCGTAATCCAAGCCCTTTGCAAATACCACAGAAGGCATCATGCCGACTGTCATTGATACCGCAACAAAACCTGCCAGTAAACGTCTAAGCTTCATAACGTTCCTCCTTGAACCTTAAGTCCTTATTTGCGGCGAAAACCTCAGCACGCCGAAAACAGAGGTCTTTCGACCTCATATAATCTGTGTATACCACACTCAATATTGGAACTCTATAAAGCTAAATAAATAGAAAAGAATCTGTAAAGAAACCGACAAAAAGAGCGCCTCAGATCTGAGGCGCTCTTAAGTCAAAGCATTTTACCGAATGTAAGCCTTACTCTTTAGCGGCATCATCAGAATCAGATGCCTTCGGCTTCTTTGCCCTTGTTGTCTTCTTGGGCTTCTCCTCACCTTCAGCAGGAGCCTCTTCAGCCTTCTCAGCCTTCTTAGCAGTTGTCTTCTTGGCAGCTGTCTTCTTAGCGGGCTTCTCTTCTGCGGCAGCGTCATCAGCCTTAGCTGTCTTCTTTGCTGCAGCCTTCTTAGCGGGCTTCTTCTCTTCAGCAGGCTCAGCCTCAGGTTCCTTAGGCTCAACCTTTACAGCCTTGGAAGCGAGATACTCAACAGACTTTCTTGCACGGATGGAATCCTTGATGAAGGAAGAATCCTCTCCGACAGACTTCTTAACCTGATCAACATCGATCTTGTAAGCGTCAGCGATAGTCTTGACCTCTTCTTCGTAATCAGCGTCGGATACCTCAGGATTGAGTACTTCGGTGATCTTCTCGATAACGAGTGAAGACTTAACTCTTACGCGTGCCATGGGCTCAAGAGACTGCTTGAACTCTTCCATGCTCTGTCCGAGATACTGCAGATACATAGAAAGCTCGATGCCCTGGCTGCTCATACGAGCGGACTGGTCCTGAACCATCTGCTCTACTTCGTTGTCGATCATTACGGGCGGGATCTCGATATCGCAGTTGTCGCATACGGCGCGGACTGTCTCGTTCTCGAATGCAGCCTTGTTATCCTTGGCAGCCTTCTCTTCCTTATTCTTGCGGATATCAGCCTTGAGCTCGTCAAGTGTATCGAACTCGGAAACGTCCTTTGCGAACTCGTCATCGATAGCAGGAACTACCTCTGTCTTGATTGCGTGGATCTTTACGTTGAATGTGGCATCAGCACCCTTGAGGTCTTCAGAATGATAATTCTCAGGGAACTTAACCTCGATGGTGAACTCTTCGCCCTCTTTGTGGCCGATAACCTGATCCTCAAATCCGGGGATGAAGGAGTGTGAACCAAGCTTGAGGTTATAACCTTCGCCCTTGCCGCCTTCAAAAGCAACACCATCCTTGAATCCTTCGTAGTCGATCGTTACTGTATCGCCTTCAGCTGCAGCGCGGTCTGTAACTTCCTCGAGGGAAGAATTACGCTTAGCCATACGGTCGAGCTCATCTTCAACGTCCTTATCAGTAACTTCGATATCCTTGTAAGGAACCTCAACGCCCTCATACTTGCCAAGCTCGAACTCAGGCTTAACATAAACGGAGATCGTGTACTTAATACCGTTCTCGTCAAGATCAGTAACATCCATCTCGGGACGGGAAACGACCTTGAGATCGTGCTCCTTAACTGCCTCGGGATACTGCTTGTTAGCGATCTCGTTCATAGCATCATCATAAAGGACGCCCTCACCGTAGTACTGGCAGACAAGCTGGTAAGGAACCTTACCCTTACGGAAGCCGGGAACCTGGAAACGGCCCTTGTTCTTGTTGTAAGCCTGCTTCAGGGCAGCCTTCCACTCGTCTATACCCGCCTCGAGGCTGATTACTACCTGCGAGTGCTCTTTTTTCTCAATCGTGGATGCCATGTTATATCCTCCATATATTAATAATCAATAACCGAATAAGAATTGTATCACAGGGCCCGCTGTTTTTGCAATAAATAATTATATTAAAGGACCTTGACCTGAACGCCGCCGAGAACGTCTAAAGTTGCCTGGTGGAGCTTGGAATCGAACGACGCCGTAAGCTTTGAATCTACAATGATCTCAGCCTCCGGAGCAGCCGCTTTCGCAAGCATGGCGTTAGATACGACGCAAATGTTGGATACAAGGCCGCAGACCTCGATCGAGGAGTAGTCCGAAGCATTGGAAGCAATGTAATTTGCGAGGTCAAGCGAGCCGAATGTCGGCTTGTCGAAGCCCCTGCAGTCGGCAAGAGGCTCTTCAAGAGCAGGGGTGAGCTTATAACCGTCACTGCCCTTGATGCAGTGAGGAACCGGAAGATTGCGGCCTTCCTGGGTATTCATATAGTCGGGAGTGTGAGTGTCCATCGTGTAAACGACTTCATCACCGGCAGCCTTATATGCGGATATTCTCTCGATTATGCCCGGAATAATGGCATCAGCACCCTCAAAACCAAGTGCTCCGTCAATGAAATCCTTCTGGCAGTCAACGACAACAAGCAGTCTTCTCATAAGTCCAACCTCCTTCAGGTAATAAAAAAGCTGCCGCGAATCGCAACAGCTTTGTATCTGGCGCGCCTAGCAGAGCTCGAATCCACAACCTTCTGATCCGTAGTCAGACGCTCTATCCAGTTGAGCTATAGGCGCGTATCTGAATTGGTTTCCCAATAGCCTATTTATGATATTACTTGACTGCTTGAATGTCAATCAAAACTTGTTTAGAATAGGCGCCGTAAAGTGAGGTCCTTATGACGGATTACAATCCTGACAGCCAGCTTATCAGAAGTCTCAAGCTCATGAACTGCCGTGAGCTCGGCGGAATGCCGCTTGAAGGCGGAAAGACTTTTCGCAAAGGCGTCTTCATCAGATCCGGTTCACCCGAACGTCTGACACCGCCCGAGATCCAGGAAGTTAAGGATTACGGCGTCAAATGCGTCATCGACTTAAGAGCGAAGGCAGAACTTAAGGATTTCGGCAATCCGTTCCAGAACGATCCGGACGTTGAATTCCATTTCGTGCCTCTCTTCCCCGGTGATCCGAACAACCTAAGCGATGATCTGATGGATTTCATCCGGACCAGGCACCTTGGCGATTATTATGTCAGGATATGCGAAGACCTGGGCAAAGATGTAATCGAGGTCATGCGTTACCTCGCATCTTCAAAGGGGCTCACGCTTTTCCACTGCACTCACGGCAAGGACCGTACGGGCACGGTCACTGCAATGCTCTACCTGCTTGCAGGCGCTTCAAGAGAGAACATAATCCTCAACTACAAAGTCTCATATAACTATCTCGAAAAGTATCTCGAGCGCAGAATGAGCAAGATGCCTGACGACATGAAGCATCTTCTGCGGTCAGACGAGATTAACATGCATATATTCCTAGACTATGTAGATGAGACATGGGGCGGCGACATCGCCAACTTCTTCAGAGCCAACGGCATGCCTGATGAGGAGATCAATGCACTGAGAGCCAAGTGCATCGGGTAACTTCCCTGCCCTTACTGTCAGGCGGTCTTTGAAGTTACCTCGCCAAGACGGATCTTGGAAACATTCTTATTGGCATCAAACTCGAATTCCATCTTGTAAGTGCCTTCAGAAGTCTCAAACGTATAGACATAACCGCTCTCGTCGATCATGGGATATACCAGCAACAGCTCGGAAATGTTCATTCCGACAAACAGGCGTCCGTCAAATGTCGAAGACGGCGTCTCGGCATCATAATCGTAGATGGAAATGGAGACAAGCCTTGCAGTATCCCAAGTGCCGTCAGAGGAAGGCGCTCCTTCAAGGTGAAGCATAACGCCGTTGAATGCGATCAGGATATCGGATAAGCCCTTTCTGCTTGAGTTATCCACCATCTGAATGACGGGTTCGCCGAAAAGCTTCTCGATATCAGCCTTCGAATATGAATAACCGCAGCGGAGAACCTGGGTTCCGTTAAGACAGAAACCGACCTCATTGCCTTTGGATACAAACGTGTCTTCAATGTAGAACACTCCGTCCTGTCTTCTGTACAGATTGACGTTGCGGGATATTATGCTTCCGCCCGAGGCATCGAGAGTCTCAGGAATCTCATAAGTTACGAGCGTGGGAAGGAAAGTCTTAAGCTTGTATTCCCTGAACGAGCTTCTTACGCGGAGCTTGTAGTAATCAATGAGACAGGCCGCTTTGGAAGTGATAACGGACGATATATATATATCGTCGTTCAGCATGGGCTTGATTATCGATTCAAGACCAGCGGTATTGCCGTCGCTGATCATCTTGAAATAGTGCGAGATGTAATCATAAGCCTCAACGGACTTTGTAGCATAATCGTTTGCGAGAGTGTAAGCGCCGTCTTTATAAGCGAGCGCAAATCTGCAGGGATTATCCTTGTCATCGTCATTCTCATACATGAGTTCGACCATCGTCAGACCGGTATAAGAAGTCATCGACAAAGCATCTGAAGCAGACTTTTTATCGGCTTGCGCAAAGAACCTGGAAGTCTCTTCATCGGTTAGGAATTTGAAGGCCGTGATCTTGCCGTGTCTTTCGGACATGCCTCTCAAGATCTCGCAATACTGGAGAAAGACAGTGTATGACATGCCGTCGAGCTGTTTCTCCGGAATCGAGGAATAGCTGTCCGCCACGTTATCAGAGCTCTTGATGGCATTGGTTACAAGACGCGCAAGCTCCTGTTTGGAAATATCCTCGCTGTGGGTATCAAAACGTTTCTGGATCGATGAGACGATATCACACGAAGAAAGCGAGAACAGCAACGCAAGCACCATCAGCACAGCTGTGGCACGCTTAGCGATCTCCTTTCCAAAATGTGTGATCCTTCCGGTCATCTAAGATTATCCTTCCGCTCTTCTGTGCCTTGCCGCCTCGAAAACGACTACGCCAGCGGCAACAGCCGCATTAAGGCTGTTAACGTGTCCGACCATTGGTATCTCTACCGTGAAGTCGCAGCACTTGCGCACTCCGTCTCTCATTCCGTCGCCTTCGCTTCCGATGACGATGACCAGGTTGCCTGAATAGTCAGCCTGATCATAAGAGACATCGCCGTTCATGTCCGTACCGCAAACCCAAAAGCCCTCTTTCTCCTTGAGGTTCCTCAGGGTCTGGGCAAGATTCGTTACCCTTGCGACAGGTACGTACTCCATTGCTCCGGCCGAAGCCTTTGCGACCATCGAATCGAGAGACACCGAACGTCTCTCGGGGATTATCACTCCGTCTATACCGCAGCAATCCGCGATCCTCAATACAGAACCCAGATTGTAAGCATCCTTTATCTCATCGAGAGCGATAAGGAGAGGCGCCCTGCCTTCGTTTCTTGCTTTATTTATTATATCGTCAAGATCGGCGTATGCGTGAGGCGCTACTGAGGCAATTACGCCCTGATGATTGTGAGTCGTGCTGATACGGTCAAGAACGTTGCGCGGCGCTCTGGTTATCACTATTCCCTGCTTGTTTGCCTCATCAAGGATCTTGGCAAGTGCAGGCTCAAGTCGTCTTCCGCCCTCCGGCTTGAGTATCCAGATGCGGTTGAAGGTCCTGCCTGCGGCCAAAGCTTCGCTGACAGCATTGCGGCCTTCTAATTTGTCGCCTGACACGTTTTTCGATTTATTGTTGTCGCTGCGGTAGTCTTCCAATTCACTCATCTCCCGTACTGTCTTCAAAACCGTTCACGTTGATCGGCTTAATTCCGTCTGCTATCTCAAAGCTGCGCTGGATCAGATACTCCATCCTCGACTCCTGATTATCCATGAACAGATATCCTATCAGGGCCTCAAATCCCGTGGCATACATATAGTCCGCGTGGGAAGCGTTTTTCGATGACGCGTGAGGATTGGAATTCTTTCCGCGGCGGAAATAATCAGTTTCTGTCTCTGTAAGCTCGTCCATGAGCTGCCTTGAGATCTCAGCCTGCGACTCTGCGGAAACGTATCTGATCGTTCTCTTATGAAGCTTATTGTTGTTACCGGCTCCGTAGATCGAAGCATGACACCTTGCATAGACCTCATAAACAGCGTCGCCGATATACGCCAGTACGAGCGGCGATACTTCACGAAGATCCGATGCTATGAAAGGCTTAATCATGTTACTGCTCCGTTATTTGATCTTCTCGAGCTGCGGACCCTTGGGTGTGTCCTTGATGCTGTAACCGAGTGCCGTTATCTGGTCTCTGATGCTGTCAGCCTCCGCGAAATTCTTCTCTTTCTTAGCCTGGGCACGCTTCTCGGCAAGTTCCAAGATCTCAGCGGGGATCTCTTCTTTAGCTTCGTCAAGCTTGATTCCGAGAACTCCCGTCAGTTCGATAAGCTTAGCCTGTGCGGTCTTAAGTGAATCGGCAGAAGCGTCATCGGCCGCGATAGCCTTGTTGGCCTCTGTTACGAGATTGAAGATGTCTGTTATGGCGTCAGCAGAATTGAGGTCATCGTCCATATGCGCAATGAAGCTCTCTTCAGCTGCCTTGACCGCATCCAAAAGCTTCTTGGATGTCTCGGAATCGGCAGGATGAGAATCCGCACCGTTTTCGAGCGCGAAACCGATCTGATTGACGCAGTTGCTGATCCTTCCGAGGCTCGTCTGTGCAGCCGCGAGAAGCTCATCGGAGAAATTGATGGGGCTTCTGTAATGGCCGAGCAGAATGAAGAACCTGATAACGTTGTAGGGGTACTTTTTGACTATATCCCTGATCGTGAAGAAATTGCCCAAAGACTTGCTCATCTTCTCGCCGTCAATGTTGACGAAGGCGTTATGTACCCAGAAATTGGCAAGAGGGCAACCGTTGGCAGCCTCGCTCTGCGCGATCTCGTTCTCGTGGTGCGGGAAGATGAGATCCTGTCCGCCGCCGTGAATATCGATCGTATCGCCAAGATACTGCTTGATCATGGCAGAGCATTCGATATGCCATCCGGGTCTGCCTTCACCCCAGGGAGAACCCCATGAAGGCTCGCCTTCCTTCTTGAACTTCCAGACCGCAAAATCACCCGGATTCTTCTTGCCCTCATAGCTTGCTTTTCTCTCACCGCCGCCTGCGACGAGTTCATCAAGCTTGTAGTGTGAGAGCTTGCCGTAGTCGCCCTTCTTGGAAACGTCGTAATAAACGCCGTCACCTTCGATGACGTATGTAAAGCCCTGTTCTTCCATTGACTTGATCAGTGCGATGATGGCCTTCATCGAATGTGTAGCTCGCGGCTGCGCGCTCTGGCGCTCGATGTTGAGGCCGTCTGCGTCAATGTAGTATTCCTTGATGAATCTGTCAGCGAGCTGTTCGACAGTGATGCCTTCCTCATTGGCGCGGTTGATCATCTTGTCATCGATATCGGTGAAGTTCTGTACGAAAGTAACCTCGTAGCCCCTGTACTCGAGATATCTTCTCAAAGTATCGAAAGTTACGAACGGTCTTGCGTTGCCGAGATGGAAATAGTTGTAGACCGTAGGGCCGCAAGCGTACATCTTAACCTTGTTCGGTTCGATCGTCTTGAATTCTTCCTTGTATCTTGTGAGTGTGTTGTAAAGCTTCATATGTTTTCTCCTTGAAAGGTTATTGTCATTGTTATTGCTCAGTCAGTGACCAGATGATCTTCATCCGATTCTGCCGATACATGCGGCTTACTGAGCGGATCGTAATCGGGTGCGCTCTTACCACTGCAACAGTCAGAGCCTCCCGACTGCTCGACCTGTCTTTTGAGCATACGGAGTTCTTCTCTCATATTCTCCATCTCACGGTTCATGTTGCGGATCTCAACCTCGAGAGGATCTTCCATATCCGCATGGTCAAGCTCGACCGCGTGAGATACTGTCCTGATTCCGTCGATCTTTACGATCTTACCGGGAACGCCTACTACCGTTGCGCCTTCAGGAACATCATGAAGGATAACGGCATTGGCTCCTATGCTGGCGTTATTGCCAACGGTTATGTTGCCAAGAAGCTTGGCTCCCGTGCCGATCAGCACATTATCACCGATGGTAGGATGTCTCTTGGCATTTTTGGTGTGTCCTCTGCCTCCCAAAGTCACACCGTGATAAATGGTGCAGTTGTCTCCGATGACCGAGGTCTCGCCGATAACGATGCCCGCACCGTGGTCGATAAACAGGCCTTTGCCTATCTGTGCACCGGGATGGATCTCAACGCCGGTACGATGTCTTCCGCGCTCGGAGATCCAGCGCGCAAAACCACGCCATTTTATCTTGTGAAAAAAATGACTGATCCTGTAGTAAACGAGAGCATGAAAACCGGGGTATAAAAAAATGACACCCGCCACCGTCCTGGCAGCAGGGTCGCGTGATGCTATCTGTTTTGCATCATAAAAAAGTCCCAAGCGCTAGTTCTCTTTCCATCCTAGTCATTAAAAAACGACCCGAACATAGCAGACTCTGATTGACACCCGGATACTCCAGGGCTGATGCTCTGCGCCTGACTTCAATAGTCCAACTTACAAGGCTTTATTTCCACCACGCGGTCCAAGCTCATAATTATGTCATGTAGGTCCAATTTAGAGGCCACAATGCTAAGGTCACCTTAATTATAAAATAA
>JAEEGL012097901.1_pt1 | contig 16435 bp, 19 predicted proteins | sample 9134231 | NCBI WGS metagenome assembly JAEEGL01 (sample SAMN16246548, study PRJNA631951) | gut metagenome | biome: gut microbiome; feature: rumen; material: fiber-attached | host: Bos | place: Iran: Karaj | collected 2018-10
CAACGGCGGCCGCGCAGTCGCTTCCGACTTCGCGGACGGCCTCGCAGAGATCCTCTATCGCGACGTCGACAAACCACTTCGGCCAGATGCCGTCCTTCTTGTGCTCGCCGATCCACTCCTCGAACTTCTCGGCGGCCTCGATCTGCGCATCGCGTATGCACCGCTCGCGATACCTCGCCTCCTTTGCGGCCTTGCGCTCCTCCTTCTCATTGCGCTTGGCTTCCTCGTCTTTCTGCGGCGGCGGCGCGGCATACTCCAGCGCCATGTTGCCGTTGCAGTCCTTGAATACGTAGAGAGCGGTATTTGTCTTCGTCGGCCTCTTGGTCGTGCCGTACACGCCGCATTGATATGGCTGCTTGCCGCGCACGACCGTGCGCCCGCGTTTCTCCGCGCTGGCTGCCGCTTCGCTGATGACCTCCTCCGTTTTCGCCGCATAGCACTTCGGATCAAGACACTTCCCGAGCTTGTCGCCCGCATCGTCGAAAAGGTCAGGGCAGCATCCCGTGTTGTTTGGACAGCGCGTGCATGCCGTCGCGTCAAAGATCACCTCCCGCAGGTCGCGGCTCTCGCGCTGGAATGTCCACTTGACGCTGCTCCATGTCACGGCGTTATTCTCTATGCTATAGGAGTAGCTGCCTCCCACATCCTTGCACTTCTCCTGGATCTCCTCGGGATAGGCCGCGACATGTTCCAGGCAGTCGATGGTTATCTGCTCGCCGTCCGCGACGCGCTTGCGCCACGACTTCGAGAGCTTGACGAGGTTCGCCCGTCTCGCCACCCACTTCTCGCCGCGCCCAGTCTCGGCGGCAATCTCCGCCTGCGTCATGCCGCCCTCGATGAGCCCCGCGATGAGGTCGGCCTCCATGAGCGGATCCACGTCCTTGCGCTGAAGGTTCTCGATCATGGTGACGCGCTTCGCCGTCGCCACGTCGCACTCGATCACGTCGCACGGTATCGGATAAAGCCCTGCGTCAACGCATGCCTTGAATCGCCGATGCCCCGCAATGACGAGGTAGAAGTCAACGCCTTTATACGGCTTCTTGTCAGGGTCCTTCATCACCACGATAGGCTGGATGAGCCCTATCTCGCGGATGCTCGCCGTGATGTCGGCGACGCTCTCCGACGTGATTTCATGCCGCGGATTCCACGGCGCCGGCCTGAGCTGGTGCGCGGCGACTTCTATCCGCGTCCGCTCAATCTTCCGTGCCTTGGCACCATCCGCCTCAGCTTTCTTGACTTTTCTTGTCATCTTGTTTCTCCTTGTTTTTTTTATGGCCCGCCCACCTTGCACGGCGAGCGGAAACAGCATTCATGCAGCGCGCGAAGCAGGCCGCGTCCGCGCATCGGCCCAGGACGCCCGGCTCGACGTCCCCGAAGAAGTCCATCTGTGCGCCCGATCGCTTGGCGCACGCCCGGCACGCCGCCGTCGGGAAGGGCGCACGGTCGAGGTCGCGGCCATGCCGGTGCATGATCGGCAAGACGTCCGGACGCGAGACCGGCCGCGCGCCATTGCGGTCGACGAGCCGCACAAGCTCGCCCAGCGCCGCGCGCTGCACGTCTTCCGGCCAGCTCGCGACCTCGCGCAGCGCGGCCAGCGTCACGATCTCCCGGCCGGCGAACAGGCGCATGACGGAATCGTCCATCGTCCGCAATTCCAGGACGCGGCTCACCGTCCACTGCCGGACATGGCACCGGACGCCGATCTCCGTCTCCGAGAGACCTTCCTTCCACATCCGCGCCATTCGTCTGTACAGTGCGATCGCGTTCACTCTACACCGTTCCCTCTCTCCCCCCGTTGCGCGCCGTAAGGCGCGAATCGCGCGCAAATCCACCATTCGCGCCGACAGGGACCGCTCGGCCGCCGCCCGGATCCCGTGCATAACCGGTCCGGCCGCGTGCATAACCAGACCTCGTTTCGCCGTTGCACTCGCAAACGCCTGCACCTTCGCGTGTCCGGTGCCGCGTGTCGGCGGAGGCGGAAGAACCTAGCCCACCGGGGGGCAGGCCCCGCTCCTCTGCGAGATACGCCTTGAGCTTCGCGCCGTCCGCCTTCAGGGCCGCGACCAGACCAGGCGCGAGCGCCGCCATCTCCCGAGCCGAGATCGCGCCGACAATTCCACCGCGATTCCTGTAGCGGTAGAATGCGACCCGGCACGATCCATCCGGCTGCAGCACCGTCATACCCGCAGCGAACGTCTCGCCATCCATCGGCCGACTCATCCGAACCGCCACCGCCAGCTCCTCGCCGCTCATAGGTCAAACCCCCAATCTTCTATCTCTTCACTCTCTTCTTCTTTTTCAAGAGGAGGCGTATCGTCTGCGCGCGCGCGTGCAGGAGCATCAGGTGGGAATGGTGGATTTAATGCGTCATTCTCCATAAACCCGTGCGCGTCCCCGCGCCCTAGAGTTTTCCCGAAATCGCCCCCATTATCCACCAATCCCACCACGGACTTGCCGAGGACGGTCAGACCATGAAAGCAGTAGAGAGACCTTCCAGAGCTGATTCTCGGCTCTTCCGTGTTGAAAATGATGGAAAACTGCCGCAAATACTTGTTTAACGCCTTGCCGACACGGCGCGACGAGTAGATCTGCTTCGTCTTCTCGTCAGCATCGTCGCCCTGCCGCTCGATGACCTTTTGCGAGAGTTCGCCCGATGTTCCGCTCCATGTCCACCCGTTTTCCCGCAACACTTCGAGTATTTCCTTCGTGATCGCGTCGTTCCGAAGGGGCAAAAGCGCCTTGTCGGCCTCGGCAGCGCCCAGCGCATCGACCGCCCCCTGCTCGTCGCCAATCGCCCGGCCGACCTTGACGGAGAACACGCCGTAGTCTGGATGGCGCCTGTTGACGCTCGCGTCCACCGGCTGATCGTCGGCCAGCACCTTCGAGAGCGTCCGCACGAACCAGGTCAGGTACTGGTCCCGATTCTGCGAGATCTCGCGCGAGAGCTCGGCGTCCCGGCTCGACGACCGATTCAGCGAAAGCGGGATGGTGATAAGCCGGTCGGCGAGGCCGCCGTTGCCCTCTGTCGAGAAGATTGGATTGTTCGAGGTCAGGATGATCGATGCGTTCGCCCGCAGGATCGAGACGCCGAACGTGGTGTAGAGCGTGCGGCGCTTCGTCTGGCCGTCCGTGGCCGCCGTCTGCAACGTGTCAGACGCCCACTTGACCTTCGTGTCGAAGTTGTCGAACACCTCCAGCTTGCCGTCGTTCACGGTCGCCCAGAACGCATCGAGGCCCTTGTCGCCGTCCTCGATCTGCTGGACGGACAGGTCGAGCGCGCCGTCCTGCCTCATGCCAAGAATCTCCTTTATGCCCTTGGCCATGCGCGTCTTGCCTGAGCCGGCGCCGCCGGTGATGAGAAGGGGAGGTTTCGTGGCATGGCTTGCGAAGAGATTCAGCACCCACAGCCGGACGTTCATCAGGCCGTTCGTGTCGGCGAAGCTCGCGCCCTGGAAGAGCGCAGCCGTGGCGAACGGATCCACGCCGGCGCCGTCGGCCAGATTCCACGGCGCGAGAGTCTTTCCGCGAAGGAAGACAACGCCGTCGGTGCCGTTCTGCACCATCTTCGCGCCGTGCGCATCGATGCGGCACATCTCCGTGTCGCCGGACGAAATGTAGACCACCTGCCCGCGCCGGTCCCAGGAGTTCGACGGCGTGACGCCCCTCGAATATTCCTTGCTGACCGCTATCTGCTTCACGAGGCCGAGAATCTTGGCCATGTCGCCTTTCTTCGGATCTACGTCCTCAAGCCTGGCCGCAGCGCCGACGAACGCGAAGAACTCGTCCGACATCACGCGCATCAGCTTGCAGCTGCTATTGTCCCTGTCCAGGAACATGCATGTCGAGAAGTCCCGGTAGTCGTTGTGCCAGAAGAACGAGCCGCGCATGAGCAGCCAGATGGCCGCGCACCACGCCTTGATCCTCACCGGCACACCCCTCGGCACCTCGTTGTTCGGGCAGACTTGCGAGACGGCGGTTATCGCATGGGCGAACATCTGCTCTGGCGTCCACCCGTACTCGAACTCGATCAATACGCGACGACCTCCGCCGATGTCGAAATCCACCATGTATTTTAACGGATCCTTACCGGGGGCGCGGGGGACCGGGCGGCCGAAGCGCCCCCCTCTGCGCGCTGCGCGCGCTTCATCTGAAAAGGCTTCGCCGCCGCCGTTTTTTTCGGCGGCGGCAACATCCGTATCCGTGCCGCCCTGCGTACGCTTCTCGCGCTCCTGGTCCTTTGCGGCCGCCTCGATGGCCGTCACGTCGAAGTCCCACTCCGCCGGCCACGCCGCCGCGCCCTTGACCGCCTCCAGGAACGCATCCTTGTCCGCAGGCAGCCCTGCCGCCGTCCGCGCGTCCAGCCAGTCCGTGAAATCCTTGACGTGCGGCTGTCCCTCGACCTGCGGCATCACCATCAGCTTGATCTCGCCCTTGAAGCCGGCCGCGCGCAGCTGCCGCCGCACGTCCGCCGCGTGCTTCTGCCCGCGCCAGTGCTCGATCTGCGTCTTCACCGTCTCGCCGCGGACGCGCTTCTCCACAACCTTGAACTGCGGGTCGTCGTCCGCGATCACCAGGACGCTCCGCGCGCCGTCGAACCATCGGCCCCAGTCCTTCGGAAACTTGAATCCCCACTTCAGCGCGCCCGCCACATTGCAGGTGGCCGCGCACTTGCACACGCGCTCGACGTTCTCCGCGTCCTTCTCGCCCTCCACGATCACGATGCTCTTGCCGGCACGCGCCGCCGCCACAACGCGCGGCAGACGGTACGGCACGCGATCGATGTTGCTCTTCGACAGGCCAAAGCTCCATCCGAACTTCGCCTTCGGATCCGGAACCTTGATGATGAACGTCTTCTTGCCGTCGTCCTTCACGTAGCGGCTCGACTTGTAGAGGACCTTCCCGACCTCGTCCGTGTACACGTAATCGCACACCCACCGTCCCCAACGTCCCTTGATCGTCCTTGACGGACGCTCGTTCTTCTGCGGCATCAGATCGGCCATCTTCAGGCCCACCGACGCCACGACGTCCTCTGCGGAACACCCGGCATGGCAATGTACCAGAATGCGCCCGTCCTCGCCGCGCGCGATCGAGAGCGACGGATTGTCGTCGCCGTGCGCAGGGCACCGCGCCACCCATCCGCCGCCGGTCGCCTGGACTCCTTCGAGCTTGCCGAGAAATTCGTCGATGGACATCAGCCTATCCTTTCGCAGCGCAAAATACAGATGTCGCGCATCTCGGCCAGATCGCCCGGCGTCGGACGGCCGAGGTACGGCTTCTGCCCCATCACGAGCCGAAACTTCGCGTTGCGCTTCGCCCGGTACTTGCTGGCCGCAGTCGTCTCGATCGTTCCGCAGTCAGTGACCACGCGCCACCTCGCCATGACCTGACCGTTCATGCGGCACCTTCCCGCATTTGCAGGCACCGCTCCAGGCTCGCCCGCGTCACGCCTATCGCAATCTTGCGGCCAGGAAGCTTGTAGAGCTCGAGATGACCCTGCTTTGCCAACTTCCTCACGCCCTCGAGAGTCGTGAAGCCAATGGCCTCCATCGCCTCCTTATATGGCACGTACGGAAGGACAGGCTTCTCGGCCATCGGCTGCCCGTCGATCACGCGCTCGATCTTGAGCAGCTGGGCTTGATTAAGCCCGAGCCGCTTCATGCCAAGCAGCGACATCACGAAGTCCTTGTCAGCCATCGTCACGACTCGGCCCTCCCCGGCGTCCTGACCATCCACTTCTTCTCGATCTTCTCTTTCATGCTCGACCTTTCTCCGAAGTTCTTCGTTGTCTTGAAATCAATGGGCGTCTTTCGCGGCGCGCCCGCTCCGCCGATCCGGGCCAACAGTTGCAACCAACCCCGGATCGGAAAGGGCGGTTGTGGGTTGGGCTTCCAGGGCACTCTCAGGCACCTCGATTCTTCGGCCTCCGCCAGATGTCGGCCAGCTCGGCCAGCAGCGGACAGATCAGCGCCGCGCCCATCGCATAGGGCAAAGCCTCAAGCATCATCGCAATCGTCGTTTCCATGGTTTTCTCCTGTTGGTTTGGTTGGTCTGGGTGGCGGGCCTCCGCGCCCGGCACCTCTCAAATCTCGCGCACAGCGCCCACACGTCCGTCGCTCGGCGCGACGGCTGCCTCGATGATCGCCGCCGCCTCGCGACTCGCCGCGCGACCGTTCTCGGCGGCGCGCTTGTCCAGCCGCTCACGCACATCGGGAACGAGCGGCACGTTCAGAATCTTCTCGTTATCCTTCATCTCACTACTCCCTCTCGCGGTGTTTGCACACCCATGTGCACAATTAAGCCGCAGTCGCCTTCCTGCGGCTTTTAGGTGTTTGCACACCGTTTGTCAAAAAATTTTTGATAGCCTGTGCGAGGGCTTCTTCCAGCGTTATGCCATCGCGCTCTGCTATCGCGCGCAGGATGTTGGCCTCTGCGTCAGACAGCTCGCAGAGCAGGCCCGTGGATTCGGTAACTTTCATTTGGTCTCCTTGTCCTTTCTGTACTCGGCCTCAATGGCCTTGATAACGAAATCGCTCATGTCCTTGGCTACGCCAGACTCAATCACGCGATCAAGAGCAGCGCGTTGCTCTGGCGTAAGCCAGACTGCGATTCGCGTCTTTCCTTTTTTCCGTTGGTTTGGCATTGTTGGTTTTCCTGTTGGTTTGTTTGCCCTAGTTGGGCGTTGCGACGATATTTTACCAAAGGTGTTGGCACACCGCAAGAGGGAAAATATATTTTTTTTATAGTCGCGAGATAGGCCGAAATGGTATACTGCCGGTCAAACGAACGAAAGAACCTCTATCATGAGAATCGACGGAGACATCCTTTTGACATCCTTTTGAGGCAAAACGACTCCCACCGCATGCCAACAGAAACCAACTAAACGCAACAAACAAAGGTATTCCACATGTTCGACATGCTCTTAAAATCCGCTGGTCGTTAGACCGTACGGGTTCGAGTCCCGTCTCCAGCACCAATTGGGGAATATTGGTTTTTATTGGGTTTCTAAGTTGCATGCCAACGGCAGAATGTGATATCATTGTCCCGCACGTGACATCAGTTTGACATCCTTTGAACGAAAAAAGAACTTAAAAGCCAATGAAACCAAACAAAAGAAAACGAGCCGAAAACGGCGCAGGCACGCTTGTGTGGCACGGAAAGTCATGGCAGGCGCGATGGAAGGTTGACGGCAAGATCATCAGCAGAAGCACAGGAACCGATGACATCAACAAGGCACGCGAATGGCTTGCCACTCACTCGGCGCCGCGAATCGGCATGCGAGACCGCGCCGCAGTGGCCAAACTCGCACGCGCCATCTCCGCCAGCCTGGATGACGCCGACACCCGGCGCAGAACCATCGGCATCCCTCTTGCGCACCTGTTCGAGATCTGGCGAGACTCGCCAGACCGCCGAGACGTTGCGGAGGTGACGCTCGATGGATACCGTCAGCAGCTTGAAGGTCTCGCAAGCTGGACGAAGAGGCGATACCCAGAAATCACCTCGGCCCGAGACGTGTCACAGACCGTCGCTGACGAGTTCGTGAAGGAACGCGCCGAGAGCGTGAGCGCCAGCCGGGTGAACCGCGACCTGAACCTCTTCGCTATGGTCTGGAGGACGCTCTCGCGGAGGTACGGCCTAGAGTACAACCCCTGGAGCTCAGACCACATCGCACGCCGGCGCCACACGCCAGTCGAACGCCGAGCGCTGACAGACGAGGAGGTCAACGCGCTCCTCTCCAACTCGACCGGCGAGATACACCTCATGATTCGGCTCGGCATCTCGACAGGACTGCGGCTCGGAGACATCGTGAACCTCAGCTGGGCGAACGTCGACATGGACCGCCGCGAAATCGCCATCAGGCGCACCAGGAAGACGGGCGCGCCCGTGGTCCTGCCGATGGTGAAGGAGCTGTACGATGAGCTGCTGGGGCCGTTCTCGGATCGAGAGGACGAATGGGTGCTCCCCTGGACTCACTCGCGCGCAGTTCCGGAGATATGCCACTCCATCGCACGAGTCTTCCGCCGAGCGGGAATCGAGATGCGTCCGGACGGTACGAAGACGCCGACGGCCAGCTTCCACAGCCTCCGCCATACGTTCGTGACGCGCCTTATGCGGCGCGGCGTAAGCCCGGCCCTGGTCCAGGCCGCAGTCGGGCACTCGACCATGATGATGACCGAGCACTACACCCACATATCGGCCGAAGAGCTGAGAAGGGGACTCGCCGAGACGAGATGACGCTACGGCGTGCAGGTGGAGCAGTTTCCTTGCGCGTCGCATTCCACGCAGGTGGATCCGTCGCTCACCCGCAGCGTGTTGGAGGCGGTGTCGGTTGTGACGACGGCCTTCTCCGGGTCGCCGCCCGCGCCGGTGAAGTATTCGTAGACCTTCGCCGCCGAGCTGAGAACGGTTGACGCCTGCGCGCCGCCGCCCGCGATCTTGACGTACGCCTCGCCGATGGCCGTGACCAGGTTCGCGCCGCCGGCGAACATCTCCTCCACCATCGCTACGGCGTTGGTGGAGAGGTTCCTGCTGTAGCCGTCGGCGTTGATCGACCAGGTTCCATTCTCGCCGACATTCGCGGCGAACTTGGCGACGCTCTCCTCCGCGAAAAGCGGCGACCTCGCCGTCACGCAATAATGAGGCGGCGGCACGAAATAGTCGGTCGTTATGAGGACGTTCGTGCCGTTGAACTCGCGAACCTCCTGCTTCGGCAGGATTGTCGTCGGCTCGTCTCGCTCGATCTGGATGCGCGTCTGGCATCCAGTCATTGCCGCCGCACATGCGGCCAGCGCCATCATCATCAGTATTCTCATTTATTCGTTCCTTTGTAGTTGCTTCCGCCAAACCAGCGGAGAGCGGTGTACTCTGTATTGGCTATCCACCAGGATATGCCGAAATGCCTGAGAAGCGCCTTATAGATCGTGTCCGCCTCGGCACGAGATATGCCAAGCCTCTTTGCGTTGCGATAGATGTAATCATGCGCCAAGGCCGCATAGACGCGAGGCGCCGCCAGCGGATGCCCGCAGACGCGCCACAGCCAGCGCGGGATCGATGCGCCGTCCGTGGTCGTTCCAGCCGGCACCGTAAGCTCTCGGCCAAGCACGGTGAGGTGCCAGTCCTCCATCAGCACGGCCTCAGTCTCACCGAGCGGGGAGAGCGGCAGGCGGATGATCGGCGCAGCGCAGCTTGCCCATTCGGTGATCATCAGCCGCCCCCCCACACCTTTGCGAGCGCCCATCCGAACAGGCCGCCGCTCGGGAACAGCAGCCACATGAACCGCTGTATCCAGACGATGTTGGTCTTCATCGCCGCGAGTTCCGTCTCGACCTTGCCGAGCCTCTGATAAATTTCCGCATTGTCGCCCATCACCTGCCCTCCGCAGCGGCGAGCACCTTGTCGACGGCCTCCTTGCCGAACGTCTGTACAGCCCAGGCGTAGCCCTTGCGGAACGCCTCGTCGTCTTCGCGCAGCTCCTGCGCCATCACGTAGTCCTCATAGATGCCTTCGGCCTCGAGCGCCGCGCGGATCGCGGGCCAGCGCTCTCCGCTCGCGCGCTTGATCGCGAGAGGCGTCCACCGGCGCGGAGGCCGCGCGTCCGCGACAAGCCGCCACTTCGGCACGATTGCCGTCTGCCGCTCCGTCCAGCCGAATCGGACATAGTGCATGCCGCTCTTCGCCGCAGGAGCCTTCGTATCAAGAAACGGCTTCTGGCCCTGCGCGAGGTACATCTCCCTCGTCGGGTTCGCGACGGGCTTGCCGTCTACGTAAATGGTTCCGGTGAAGTATACCGGACGTCCGTGCTCGTCCAAAGTTCCGTATCTCATTGGAATCCTCCGAATCTCTCTACGTCGACCGCGTGGTTCTTCGCGACCTCTGCTGCCGTGATCGGTCTATTGTAAACTCTGACACAATGGATAAAGCCGTCGAAAGTACGATCGTTCTCGGCCTGTCCTTGATTGTACGAACTGCCTATACACGTGTTGCCCGTACCGTCGTTGCCGTTGTGGGTAAGCAACACGTCGACTCCAGTCGCGTCGGCCGCATGCACGCCGTCCTTCCACGTGGTAGCAGAATGCGACGAGTTTGACGCGGCTTGAGACACACTCGTACGCACCCCTACCTGGAAATCCGAGTACTCAAGTATGCAAAGCGGAGTCGGAGGATAATACAGTGTAAACTCGATATTGTGTGCGGCAGGGCTATTCTGCCCCCCAACAGGCCCAAGCCCTGCACCGTGGTTGCCGAAAATGCCAGACCATCGCCCGGCCATCCACCGGCTTCCAGGTGTGAAAACCAATTCATACGACCACTCGCCTTTCATGACGTCTGTCATGAGGCGGCCCGGGATTATAAACTGGTACGACGCATCGTTGCCAACAAATACGGCGCCATCACCTACCCAAGCGGAAGACCTAGAACCAGAAACCCTCACGGCGTCATGGAGCGAGCCGTTCGACCCGAGGTTCTTCCAGACGAGAGTGTTCCCGGAGTGCTTTCCATACCCGACGTTCTCTATTCCGTCCCACAGGCCGATCAGCCCGTTCTTGACGTACGACTTGGCGGAGACCTTCGCGCCTCCGAACAGCATTTTAGCGCCCGGCAGCATCACGAGCCTCCGTTCGTTATCGGCTTCATCTCCTTGTGCGAGACGGCGAAGACCCCGGAGTCCGGGTCGGTCGCGGTGAACGACAGGATGTTCACGCCCTTGACCAGCTCCGGCATCTCGCCGCCGACCGCCTCGAACGTCGTCCCGCCGACGAACGCCACGGGAGGCGCGCCGGCCGCCTGCGAGAGGTCGATGCGCGCAATGAGATCGCGGACGCGACCAGCCACCGCAGGCGGCATCGCGAGGGTAAGCGTCGGGCCGTACGTCGCCGAGAGCGTCACGACGTGCTCCGCGATCGCGCCCGTGCCCGTGTACGTGGAACCTTGCTCCGACTGGCCCACCGGATACTCAAAGACGTATTCTACGCCGTTGTATTCCACGCGGCGCACGACGCTCTCCATATAATCCTCGTCGTATTCGGCGGCCGCGCGCACTTCCTCGCCGCCGTCCCCGCCGACGTTGAACACGAACACGTCGCCGCCAGTCTCGTAGTCCCAGTCGGAATACGCGAAGTAGAAGCTCTGCGTGCCTGTGAGCGGGAAGGTGATCTCCGTGTCGGTCGACGATCCGGCAACGGGGCCGTCGTACTGGAAGCTCGCGTTCCGAACCGTCCAGTAGCCGTTCGCATACTGGGGCGTCCCCGTCTCGCCGTCGGACCATACCCACTCCTGCGACGAGACGACCGTCGGCACGATTTTATTTGACGCGCGGTCGAGGAGCGTCGCGCCATTGCTTGCATATGGGCGCGTCGCCGTGATCTCGGCATAGACGCTGCCGTCGATGGAGACATTGCTGAACGTGGCGGACAGAGCGTCCGGGTTGCCGCCCGACCCGTCTTCGACTTTTACGAGCGAGCCGCGAAAATACAGTTCCCATTCCTGGTCTTCGCTCGAATCATATGACATCGACAGGTCGGCCTTTATCGCGTCCGGCAGCCCGTTCCCGGCGAACGTCCACTCTCCGCTGCCGACCGTCAGCGTCACCAGCGCATACGGGAGGTCGGTAGCATTGGCCTTCAGAAGCAACTGATCGGCGACCTTCTCGGATTGCGGCAGCGTGTACCCCACGCCGCCGATGGTAGCGCCGACGTGCGGATTCATCGCTCGCAGAAGAGTCTGCTTCGGCGTTGGATACTGCGTCGTCGCATAGTTGCTCTGCGCGAGCGCGGCCTGCTTCGCGGCGAGAAGCTCCTCGACGGTGATCTCCTGCCAACCCGCGCCCTGCGCTCCGGGAGGATCATGCTCCTCCCCTGTATACTCGTCATCGAGGTGCCATATCCGCCCGCCGTAGGTGACGAAGGCCCCGGCGACATATCCACCCAGCTCCGCATACGTTGCGTCCCACGCGAAACAGACCGCCGAGCTGTCTAGCTTGTCTGCGCCGATCACGATCCATGCGTTGCCGTGATAGATGTTCAGCGTGCCGCCGGAGATGTAGCTGTCGCCCTCGACCGGATTCGTCGGCGCGCTGTCGCGCAATTTCACAAGGTAGTAGCTTTCGCCCGGCGTCGGCGTCGCGTCGCCGCTCTTCACCTCGAGATCGCCTTTCGCCACGATCCAGATGCGCGACGTGCCGCGCTCGTCCTTGCCGCCGAGCGCGACTTCGAAGCCCTCTACCACCTTGCCCGCCGTTGCGAACGCGCTCGCCGGGAATGTGGCCGTCCAAAGCGGCGTGCCGGGCAGCGCGACAGCCTCGGCCGACACCACGCTTCCGGACGGCAGCGTGAGTGTCACCTTCACCGCCGAGATCCGCAAGCCCGCGATCGCAGGCGCAGACGGCACCGCCAGCGTCACGCTCTGCGCGCTGCCTGCCCGGCATAGGAGCGGCTTGAGCGGCAGCGCCTCCGAAAAGAATTGGTCTCTCAGGTCTGTGCTATACATGGTGTCTCCTTTGTCATGCCTGGTCTACGCTCGTCTCCGCCACGTTTGCGGATGCGTTGAAGCCGTTGTTCTTCCAGAAGTGCCACATCCAGCGCTTCAGCTGCTCCTTGTCGACACGGATGGTGACGCCGGACGGATCCGGCACGAGTTCAATCCCGTCGCCGGCCTTCATGTTCGTGACGGCGGCGATCTCGCGAAGGTCATTCTTGGTGATCTGCGTCACATATTCCTTGTCCGGACTCATCCGATCGTCCTCGCATTCTGGTTGGCGTGCCACGCTGTGTAGTGGCATTGCGTAATTATCACCTCATAAAGGTTCGAGCCGTCCATCTGCGACACGCTCACGTCCGTCGTGTCGCCTTCTGCGTCATAGATGATCCACGCATACTGATCGCTTCCCCCGCAGACTGCGCTCATGTTGCGAGACGAATGAAACCCGTCGGCCCGTGCCTTCGTAACGCCGGCAATCCGTGTGACCGTCTGCACGCACTTCTGCTGGATGGAGTGCCCTCCGTACCACCAGAAGGACTTGAGGCAGCATTCGCTCTCGCCGACGCTTACGACTTCGCCGTTGCCGGTATATGCGGCCATCAGGACATCTCCTTTCTCGCGGTTATTGAATAGCGCCACCAGTCCTCCCCGCTTCTGACGGACGGCGCGCCTGTTGACGTGAACCCGCCGGACGCTTCCGGCGCGGACTGCTTCTCGTGCGCCAGCGTCTCGGCCTGGACTTCCCAGACCCCGCGCACGACGTCGGATGCGCACGGCATCATGTCCTTCGCGACCACCACGGGATCGCACCTCGCCGCGAGAGACAGCCGCTGAAGCTCGCCGCCGCCGGATACGGCACCTAGAAGGTCCTGTGCCCGTGCGCGAGCCATGACACTCAGAGACACGTAGAACGCATTGATCGCATCACCGCCTTCGTTCGCGGCGCCTTGCACGATGACGATGGGAAACTGCCGCGAGGCCGTATCCACCGTCACGCCTATGATCATGTAGCCGGAAACGGCTACGCCGTTCTCCGGCGAGCTGCGATAACCCTTGCCGAGCTGCACGAACAGATCCGCATTCTTGACGACCATGTACTTCACGGTAGGGTTGCGCCATATGCCCGAAGTGGCGTCCGCGCTGTGCCGTCCGTAATGCGCAACGGCCAGCCGCTGCCTGTTGTCGCCCGATTCGGACATGATCGGCACGAGTTGCGCACCTCCGAGCCCGAAGTAGTCGATCACGTCACCGAATCCGTTGTTCCAGCGCGCGAGGAGGGTAGTGTCGCCCACGTATTCCCAGATATCGGTCGCGGTTATCTTAACCTGCCCGAGATACCATCCAACGAACGTCATGTTGGAAGACGGAGCGGACGTCGGCGTAGGCAGCGTGCCGACTGCGCTACCCCACGTCACGGTCGTGCTCTCGACGCTTCCAGCCCCGCCCGCGTAGTCGAACACGACCGTATACGTCTGCGCGGACCAATGCGCGTAGAGCGTCACCTCCGAGGTGATTGCCGAGATTGACAGATCGCCATCCGCGCCGATCACCAGGTCGCCACCCGACTGCTCGGTGTAGAACCCCAGCAGGTCGTACCCCCTGCGCGTCGGGACTTCCATCGCGTCCAGCGCGAACTCGCACAGATCGTCGCTGTAGAAGTTCCCATCGGAAACGGCACAGTACAAAGCAACATTCCCACCCTCTCCGCCTTCTGCAGATATGGAAATCTTAAACGACAACCTCTCGAAATTGGCGTAGACGACAAGCGGGTCGGCGGGCATGAGCGATTCAAAGGCGGACGTCATCGTTCCGTCCGCGTTGATGTACTTCGTGCCGCCGCCAGAGGGCTCGGAAAAGTAGCCCGTCAGCGAGTGGCATTCGAGGCGCGCCGGCGTTATGGCATGAATCGCGGCCTGCTGACCGGGCATGACATAGCCAGGAACCGCCGAATCGTACTGAAGCAACGAAGTACCGCCCATGCCGTCCCCGTTGTCGATGGTCACGTCCACGACGGATCGCCACTGTGCGTACAGCGTAGTGGCGCCTGTCGGCGTCCAGTCGGAGACGATCAGGCCGTCGGCCCCCACCACTTTCGTGCCAGCAGGCGAATCTGAAAGGAATAGCCCGAGGAATTGAGAGTTCTGCTTTTGCGGCGGCGTGACGGAATGCATCTGCGAGGACAGCGCGTCATCCGAGTAGAACGCCGCATCCTGCGTGGAATAGTAGAAGGGTGCCGTACTGCTCCCGCCGTTCGCCTCCACCGTCACGGCGTAGCGAGTCGTCCACACTATATACACGACCACGCACGTGTCATATGTCGTCAGGCTTGGGCGGCGCGTCAGCAACCCGGTAATGTCCGCACCGACGGGATAGAAGTCGCCGGACGTGGGACTGGAGGTCCTTATACCGCGCATAATCTGTGTGGAAACTCCGTCTGGAGCTAAGCGCGAGGCCGAAGGGATCAGGCGAGTGGCGTATGTTGGCACAAAGCTGCCCAGATCGGACCTTACGAGTTGGGTGTAGACAAACCCCAGATCCCCAGTAGACTTGGTGGTCTCAACGGAAGTGTTGTCGCCACCGTTATACTGTACTACGTTGGACACTGTGGCAAGTTTCTTGCCACTGGCGACGTCTCGATTCTGATTGTTGATGATATATAGTGGATTCTGCGAGCATATCCGCAGGAACCACTGGTATCCGAAATACATGTAGTACGTCTTGTCAAGCGAGACATCAGCGCCGAACCACACGACGTGGGTGCCGGAGTTGTTCTTATACGTAATCTTCCCCGATGCGTATTCAGTGCCCGACTGGCGATTCCCTGCCCAGGTGTTCGTGGCGGCGTCTACAATCCATCCGCTGACGCCGACGTATCTGGCCGTATTGGTAGACGTGGCCCACACGCAACTGTTCGCCCGCGTGTACCAGAAGCTCTTTCCCGGCGCAGCGGGATGTGCGCCGTACACCGCGACTGGGGAACCGTTGATCGTGTATATGGAGAAAGTCAACTCGTCCACGGAGAGTGAAGATTCCCTGTATGTGACACCACCGCGAGTATAGCTGCCCTGCGTTCCGTCTCCGTCCCTGTCATACGTGAACTTGCACGCTCCGGAGACCATCGAGCGTACGGTAATAGTATGCCTGATGGCCTGGACGGTCGTCATATAGTCCGACACGCTGCCGCCGTTCGCGACGAAATCGCTCCACCCTTCCATTGTGTAGTAGCGGCCGCTCGAGCTGGACCCGTTTCTGACAAGTGTCACGTTCTCCGCCATGCCGTCACCCCTTAACCTTTAGGAGATCGTCAATCTTCTGCGCCAGCCCGCCGGTGTTCTTCTCGATGCCTTCGACGCGGGACACGAGCTGCTGGGACGCGAGCGCGTCGATCTTGGACGCGAGGTCTGCCGTGTTCTTTTCGATCTTCCGCAGCTCATCCTCCGCCGTGGTCTTCGTCTTCTCCGCAGCGCTGGCGCGGACCATCGCCTCGACCTCTGGCGTGAAGCTCTTCGACTTGCGCCAGGAGGCGAGAGTGTCCGAGACGCCCTGCGTGTCGCCGGCGGCCATGAGGGAGGAGAGCTCGTCGATGCGCCACTTGCCGCCGTAGCGGCGGGCGTCCTTGTGGAGGCGGTCGAGGTCGTTGCGGTAGTCCTGCTCCTCGCCGATGACGGAAGCGGCGCGGGAGGGATCGCGGTACATGGCGAACGCCTTGTCGAACTCGCTTTGGGCGGCGGACGCGACCGCGCTCTGCCGCGCTGCGGCCTTCGACTGCTCGGCGATCTCGGCACGGAGGTCGGCCATGCGCTTCTGATGGGCCTCGCGCTCGAGCCGCTCGCGCTCCTTGGCCACGGCCTGCGCGGCGGCGATCTCGGCCTTCTGCCGCTCCCCGGCGGTCTTCTTCGCGGCGGCAGTTTCGGCATCTACGGCATCCTGTTCGGCATTCTTGCGCTTGGCCTCGTCTCTC
>JAEEGL016014758.1_pt1 | contig 16435 bp, 16 predicted proteins | sample 9134231 | NCBI WGS metagenome assembly JAEEGL01 (sample SAMN16246548, study PRJNA631951) | gut metagenome | biome: gut microbiome; feature: rumen; material: fiber-attached | host: Bos | place: Iran: Karaj | collected 2018-10
GACCAGAAGATAGGACACGATGAACAGCAGCGCGATGAAAGCGATGAAATAGAGGTTTCCGCTCCGGGTCCCGGCGGAGGCGATATAGTCATAGGTCCCGTGCAGCAGCACCGGGATGAGGACCGAGAGCACGCGGACGAACGCCGCGCCGCCGGCGTCCCCGCGGTTATACAGCTTCTTCGCGACGCCGTAAAAGATGCCCATGAACACGCCGAAGCAGGCATGTCCCGGGATCGCGGTGACCGCGCGGACGACCGCGGTGGAAAAGCCGTAGCTCAGGACGTAGCTGATATTCTCCCACAGGCCGAAGCCGAGCGATACGAAGACGGCATAGACGACGCCGTCATACTGGCAGTTGAACTCCGGACTGCGCCAGGTGCGGCGGGAGAGGAACAGATACTTGCTGCTCTCCTCGGAGACCGCGACAACGACAAAATAGAGCAGGACGTCGTAGGCGACGGAGCCCTCCGGGACGATCCGGCCCAGGATCAGGCTCAGGATACGCTCCTCCACCAGGGCCAGCAGTGAGGACAGCACGCCCGCGATCACCAGAGCGCGGAGAAGCGCCGGGCTCTCCTGCTCCAGATGGTCGGAACGGTAGACCTTGATCATCAGGAGGATCGCCGGCAGGACCGCCGCCGCGATCAGGATGATGTTATAGGTCAGGATCGGCTGAAGCAGATAGTAAAACACCTGTGATCGCTCCCTTTTTCAGCGGCCTCAGCCCGCGGCGATGACGCCGCGGATCGCGGCGGTCAGGTCCGCGTAGTCCTCAAACGCCGGAATGTCCGGATAGTCGCGGCGGATCTGGTCCGTCGTGCGGAAGAGGAAGCCGGCCTTGGAGGCCTGGATCATCGCGAGATCGTTGAACGAATCCCCGCTCGCGATCGTCTCAAAGCCGATCGACTGAAGCGCCTTCACGGTGGTGAGTTTCGAGTTGGCGACGCGCATCCGGTAGCCGGTGATCTCGCCGTCCGCGCCCACCTCGAGCGTGTTGCAGAAAAGCGTCGGATCACCAAGCTTCCGCATGAGCGGACCGGCGAACTGCTCAAATGTGTCGCTGATCAGGATGACCTGCGTCTCCGCGCGCAGCGTGTCCAGAAACTCCCGCGCACCGGGAAGCGGCTCGATCGTGGAGATGACCTGCCGGATCTCGCGCAGGCCGAGGCCGTGCTCCTTGAGGATCCCGATGCGGTATTTCATCAGCTTGTCGTAGTCAGGCTCGTCGCGCGTCGTGATGCGCAGCTCAGGGATCCCGCTGGCCTCCGAAAATGCGATCCAGATCTCCGGGACCAGAACGCCCTCGACGTCGAGACAGACGATATACATGCTTTTATCCTCCTGAATCTGTATTTATCGGTATATTTTACAGGATATTTGGCGTTTCTGCAACAGTTAGCGCGGAGAAATCCGGAGAATCACCGGATATTTTCCGAAGGCTCGCCGAGGAGCAGCCGCTCCAGCTCGCCGACGTCCGCCGCGAAGGCGCGCACGCCGAGCCCGAGAAGGAACTCCCTCGTGCGGAAGCCCCAGCCGACGGCGATGCAGTCTGTTCCGGCTGCCTCCGCCGTTGCGAGGTCGATCTCCGTGTCGCCGACATAGACCGCCCGTTCCCGCGGGACCCCCATCTCCCGCAGGGCGTACAGCGTCGTGTCCGGCGCGGGCTTGCGCCGGAGCCCGGCGCGCTCGTCCTCCCCGACCGCCACCGCGAACAGGCCCGGGAAGCAGCGCGCGGCAAGCTCCTTCACCGCGCCGTCCGGCTTGTTGGAGACGACCGCCGCGGGGATCGCGCGAGAGCGCAGACGCGCCAGCAGCGCACGGATCCCGGGATAGGCGTCCGTGGCGTCGGCGCAGTGCGCGTCATAATAGGGGCGGTAGATCCGCTCCACGCGGCTGATCTCCGCCTCGTCCGGCGTAACGCCGCGGCGCAGGAAGGCGCGGGAGATCGCCGTGCGGACGCCGCTGCCGAAGAAGCCCTTCGTCTCCTCGGCAGTGATGTCGGTCAGCGCCGCATAGCCAGCCTGTCCGAACGCATGGCACAGCGCCGCACGCAGGTCCTCCGTCGTGTCCAGGACGGTCCCGTCCATATCGAAGATCACCGCGTCGTAACGCATCGCGCTCCCTCCTCCGCTCTTTTCCTCATATCGTATAGCTATATTATAGCACATTCCCGCCCGTCTTCCAACCTGCGCAGAAAAAAACGCCGGGTAAAAACCCGGCGTCGGAAGAATCAACAATGATAGTTTACTATTTTTCACAGTTTTTGTCAAGTGAAATCTTGATATACCGTGATTCTATACAAATTCCTTTTTGATTCTCGTATCTTCTGCGAATTGAAAAACCGCGCCTCCCCTGCTATCATAACAATCAGAAAGAGGGAATCCTGAATCGTCCCGCGGAGGCAACCGGGACAGAGAAGCTGCGGATCGCAGGATATTCCGGCATTAAGGTAATCCCACTTACGGGAAGCAGAGAATGCGTGAAAGCATCAGAGAAAATGCCGGGGGAATGTCGAGAGGATCTGCAGGCAGCCTGTAGAAAGCGAGGTAACCATTGATGTTAGATAACAAGAATCACAGATGACCCTTGGTTGTCCGGAACGAAAGGCCGACAGCCAAGGGTCATCTGTTTTCTGCGGTCGACGGGTTCTCTTCGGAGAGCTCTTTTTTTATTGCCGCCGCAGCGCAAAGACGGCAAAGCCGATCTCCGTCTCCAGACGCGGGAGCGCGGCCAGCTTCGCCTGGTCCGCGGCGCCGGTCTTGTAGTAATACGGCGTCATCATGAAAAGGTTTTCGATCTGCGGCGGCGTCAGCTCAACGCTTCCGCCGAGCGCGCGGCGCTCCAGGAGCACAAAGCCGTCCGGCGCATAGTGCGGCGGCGGATTCAGATAGGGCCGTTCGTAGACGGCGGCCTTCAGGCCCCAGAGGTGCCGCTCCGTCGGGACCGCTTTCAGCAGGAGTCCGCCGGGGCGCAGCGCGCGCCGGAACTCCTGGGCGTCATCCGGCGCAAAAACGCTCAGCAGGACGCCGCAGTCCCCGTCCGCGACCGGCAGCGCGCTGACGCTGGCGACGGCGAGCGACAGCGAGGCGTCCCGGCCGGACGCGGCGATCAGCGCCGTCCGGGAGATGTCGATCCCGACAGCGGCGCCGCTCTTCCCCGCCGCATCCAGCGCGGCGCGGACCGCGGCGGTATAGTACCCCTCCCCGCAGCCCGCGTCCAGCAGATCCGCGGGAGACGGCGCGTAGCGCACGGCGAGCTCGCAGAGGAGGTCCCGCAGCGGCGCGTAGTATCCGCCGTCGAGAAACGTCCGCCGCGCCGCGACCATCCGCCTGTCGTCCCCGTGGCGTTTCTTCGACGAACCGCCGCGCAGCAGCAGATTGACGTAACCCTGCCTTGCGCGGTCAAAGCTGTGCCCGTTCGCGCAGCGGAACGTGCGTATGTCCGCGGCGAGCGCCGCGCCGCAGACCGGACAGATCAGGCCTCCCATCTTCAGACCACCTGGAACAGATAGAATTTCAAATAGTCCGTCTCCGGGACGTTCCAGAGGATCGGATGGTCCGGCCCCTGCTGCCGCGCCTCGATCTGCCGCAGCTCCACGGCGGCGTCCGCCGCGGCGGCGCGCAGCATCTCGCGGAAGAGCGCATCCGTCATGAAGTGGGAGCAGGAGCAGGTCGCGAGGTAGCCGCCGCGCGGCAGGAGCTTCATCGCCTTCAGGTTGATCTCCTTGTAGCCGCGCACCGCACTCTTCACGGTCGCGGCGGATTTCGTGAATGCGGGCGGGTCGAGGATGATGTAGTCGTATCCCGCGGGACGCGCGCCGTTCGCCATCTCCGTCAGCAGATCGAAGACGTCCGCACAGACGAAGTCCATCGAGGCGTCAAGGCCATTGCGCACGGCGTTGCGCTCCGCGAGGGCGACGGCGTCCGCGGAGACGTCCACGCAGGTGACATGCGCCGCGCCAGCCTTCGCGCTGTTGAGGCCGAAGGCGCCGGTGTGCGTGAAGCAGTCCAGCACGCGCCGCCCCGGGGCAAGCTTCGCCGCGGCAAGGCGGTTGTATTTCTGGTCAAGGAAGAAGCCGGTCTTCTGCCCCAGCGCGTAATCGACGTCGTAATAAACGCCGTTTTCGCAGATCTCCGTATGGCCGTCCCCGCCGCCGAGGAAGTAGCCGCGGGAGCGCTCCAGGCCCTCCTTCTCCCGGAGGGCGGCGTCGTTGCGCTCATAGATCGCCCGGATCTCCGCGCCGCACGAGCGCAGGATCTCGACGAGCGCCGGGAACAGTGTCCCCTTGATGCGCTCGATGCCGAGGGAGAGCGTCTCCGTCACGAGCACGTCGCCGAAGCGGTCCACGGTCAGGCCGGGAAAGCGGTCCGCCTCGCCGAACACGAGTCGGCAGCAGTCGAAGTCCGAGCCCATGACCGTACGGCGGTAGTCCACCGCGTAGCGCAGCGCGCGCCGCCAGAAGCTCTCGTCGAAGCGGTCGTTGAAGTTGCGCGAGATCAGGCGCACACGGATCTTCGAGCGGGAGTTGTAAAAGCCGGCGCCGAGCCAGCTGCCCTTCTGCGTATAGACGTCGACGATCCCGCCGTCATTGGTGTCGTCGGTCTCCGTGATCTCCGCGTCGAACACCCAGGGGTGGCCGCCGCGCAGCTTTCGCTCCCCCTTCGGCGTGATCTTCACTTTTCCGTACGGACGCTCCATGATTCGCTCCCTTCAGAGATCCTTCAGATAACGCACGTCGCAGGCGAAGTGGTCGGTCGAACCGAGCGGCTCGGCGCACCGGCGGAAGCCGAACTTCTCGTAAAACCGCTGCGCCGCCCTCATGTTGTCAAGCGTCTCCAGATAACACTGCCGGTAGTGTTTCCGGGCGAAGGCCAGCGCCGTCTCCATCAGGAGACGAGAGACGCCGGTGCCGCGCGCGGACGGGACGCAGTACATCTTCTGCAGCTCGCAGACTCCCTCGGCGCCGGGCAGCGGGCCGATCCCCGTTCCGCCGACGACGTCGCCGTTCGCGTCCTCCGCGACCCAGTAGGCGGCGCCTTCCCGCGCGTAAATCACCGAGAAGCGCCCGAGGTCCGGGTCCGCCCATGCGGTCCCCGCGTGGTCGCCGCCGAACTCGACGAGGCATGAGCGGATGATCCGCTCGATCACCGCATCGTCCCGCTGCTCGATCGGCCGAATCGTGTAAGTCATCCCGTTACCTGATGAAGTTCATCGGCCGGAACGGCTCGCGCGCGGGCAGGCCGTACTTCTCCTTCGCGTCGGCGACGGCGCGCAGCAGGAACGCCATATTGCGCGCGAGGGTCCGCATCTGCTGCATCCCTTCCTCGTCCTGCTCCGCCTCGCCCTTCGCGGCGCCGTGCGCGCCGTTCCAGTACTGTCCAGAGGCGATCGGCATGCCGGAGATCGCGAAATACTTGTTCAGCTCGTCGTAGGTCGCGGTCAGTCCGCCGCGGCGCGCGACGGAGACGGCCGCGCCGACCTTCATCGTCTTGTCGAAGTGCGTGGAATAAAAGAGCCGGTCGAGGAACGAGACGAGCGTGCCGTTCGCCGAGGCGTAGTAGACCGGCGTCGCGACCACGAGCCCGTCCGCCGCCTCAAACTTCGGCGCCGCCTCGTTCACCGCGTCGTCAAAGACGCACTTCCCGTTCTTCCAGCAGCTCCCGCAGGCGATGCAGCCGCGGACCGCCTGCTGCCCGATCTGCAGGATCTCCGTCCCGATCCCCTCTTCCGAAAAGATCCGCTCCATCTGCGCGAGCGCGGCCGCCGTGTTCCCGTCCGCCCGCGGGGAAGCGTTGATCATCAGTACTTTCATGTTTCAGACTCCTCCCTGTCCTATGAAATCCGGTTTCCAACTGTGCGCCGCGGCTTACTTGCGGCTGATGATCTCCTCCGTGGTGCCGTCCTTCTTCAGGATCTCGATCGTGCACGAGAAGCCGTATGCGGCGACTGCCGCGGCAATCATCGCCCAGGGAGCCGCCGCGAGCCCGATGAGGCCGCCGACAAGGCCGACGTTCACCGGCACGTTGAGCAGGACGTCGTCGTTGCGGCGGATGATGATGCGCTCCACGTTCCCGGTCTTTACCGCGGATTTCAGCTTCTCCACGATCTCGTCCACGGTGCGCTTCTTCTCGCCGGCGGCGTCGTACTGTGCGTCCTCCGCCTCATCGTTCTCGCCCGCGAGGATGCGCAGCGCGGTCTCGATGTCGCCGTCCGCATCCAGCAGCGCCTGCTTTGCGGTCGGAAAATCGACCCTGGCCTGATTCATCACGGTCTCCAGCGCGTCCAGTGTGATCTCTTTCATTGCTGTCCTTCTCCTTCCGCGGCGGCGCTCACATGCGCCGCCATTCTGAGATGATTATAGCCGATCCCGCACGACACTTCAATTCCGAATTGTGAATTTTTCGCCGCCGGGACGAAAACGCGGCGCCGTCCCGAAAAAAGCAGGACCTTGAAGCGTTCTGCCTCAAGGTCCTGTCTCCGTATCAGGCCGGAGCGCGTTTTTTTACTGCGCTGCGGAATAAAACGCCTTGCTCAGGGTGTGGATCTCCCGGTAAAAGCGGTCTGCGGCCTCCTGCCCGAGATTCATGGGGTTCCGGAACAGAAAGACCTTGCCGAGCGGCGCGTAGTCCTCCACGAGCTCCCGCGCCATCCGCGACGCCTCCTCGGCCGAACTCCCCTCCGGGACGACGATCCTGGTGGCGATCGCGAGCTTCCGGCCGTACGACCGGACAAGCTTCCCCTCGTCCTGCGAGACCTGCGGGCTCCAGTAGTCGACGCCGCACGCGATCATCATCGGCACGTTCGGGTCGTTCTGGCCGCAGGAGTGCAGATGGAACAGCAGACCGTTCTCATGGCAGAAACCGGCGATCCGGCTGATATAAGGCGCGACCATCTCCTCCATCGTCCCGGTCCGGAAAAAGGGAGCGCGCTGGTTGCCCCAGTCGTCGTGGAGCTGGATCATGTCGATCGGGAAGCTGCGCTTCAGGCAGAGGATGATCCGCTCGTAGGTATCGCAGAGCTTTGAAAACAGGGCTTTGATCGCATCCTCCTGGTCCTCGTCGACCATCGCGAGGAGCGCGTTCTCCATCCCCATAAAGGAGATCAGCCGCTCGAAAAAGCCGGTAAAGATCGTCGATTCGTGCAGACGCTCCTCGTCGACGTACGGGAGCAGCATCTTCGCCGCGCCGTCCCAGTCCCAGGTCTCCGGTTCGGGAAACACGACCTTTTCCGGCCACTCGTTCGCGTCGTCAAAGAGCTCCTCGCCCTGCCGCACCATGCTCCCCATGGCTGCCGGGATGTAGTCCCAGGTCAGGCCGAACATGTCCTTGCCGCCCTTCTCGCCGTCCGTCAGCCGGTGGTCGCTCGCATAAAGCCCGCGGGCGACATTGTCCGGGACGCACCACGGGTCCACGCCCTGGATATCCAGGGAGCAAGGCATCCAGACCGGCGTTTCCCCGCGCAGCAGCCGCAGGATGTTCTCCCGCGGCGTGATCGCCTCCGTCGCCTCGGACGTCCGGAGCTTTCGGAAGGAGGAGGGGAAATCCTTGATATACAGCGCCTGTCCGCCGGATGTGGTCTCTCTCATTTCAGCCATTCTACCGTCTGCTCCTGTTCTCTATTCCGCTTTGATATAGTTGTTTTTCGCGAGCGCCATGTAGTACTCCGCGGCCTCCGTCGCGGTCTGCGGGCCGGTGGTGGAGTGGATCATCCCCTGCATGCACCTGCCGCAGAAGGTGCACTGCTTGGTGTTGTCCAGCTTGCAGGGCTTGTGGCCGGAGGAGCCCGTGTACTCGATGATGTGGCTTCCGTCCGGCAGGAACTTGAGCTGGCCGCAGCCGAACTTGCCGCGTGTGCCGAGCACCTGCAGATAGACAGGCTTCTTCACGTTGTGGTACTCCAGCGGGCAGTGCCAGGTGAAGGGCGGGATGCGGATCATCGTCGGCTCGCTGAAGATATGCTGCTCCAGGTGCGCCATGTCCTCCCCGATCCAGAACTCGATCGTCGCGTCGAAGGAGCCCCAGGGGTCGAGCATATCGTAGCCGGTGAAGCAGAGGTACTCCTCCTCCGCGTGGAAATTCGGCGCGCGGTCGATGAAACAGTCCTTCATGTAGGTGCGGTAGCTGGAATAGAGGCTGGAGTCGGGCATGCAGTCGTGTCCGCGGAAGTATGCCTGATAGGGCGGCATGAAATCGCCCCAGTAGTTATACTGCTTTTCGAAGGTGTAGACGAGCTTATCGTATCTGCCCATATTTCGCGCCCTCCTCTCTGGTCACGCCGCCCTTCACGGGATCCCAGACCATGGTCGGATCGCCCGTGCCCGGGGAGATCCCCTCCACCGCGGTGTCATAGTACGCCGCGCCGTTTTCATCCTCACGGTAGCGGATCGCATAGTAACGGCTGCTGAACAGCACCGGCTGGAAGAAGAGCGGCTTTCCGAGCCGCTTGATCTCGATCGGGCCGTGCCAGAAAAACTGCGGCACGCGCACCATGGTCGGCTTCGTGATCACGATCTTCTCCATGTCGTGGATGTCCTCGCCGAGGTACAGCTCGATCTCGGCGTCAAAGCTCTCAAAGGCGTCCCGCAGGTCGTGGCCGACGAACGCGAGATACTCCTCGTCACGGTGGAAGTGCGGCTCGCTGCTGATCACGCCGGGCTTGATGAACGCGCGATATGGCAGATAGATCTGCGCCCCCTTGGTGCTGCGGCTGCCGCGGAAATACTGCTGGAACTGCGGAAGCAGATCGCTGTGCGTCTCCTCCCGCTGCAGCTTGCAGAACAGCCAGTCATATTCTCCCATAGATAGCTCCTTTCTTCTGAGGATCCCGGCCCCGGGGAGCCCGGAAGCTCCCCGGTCTGCCGACCGAAAAAGAAGCCCGGCAGCCAGTATCGCTAAGGGCCCCTGGCTGCCGAGCCGTCAATTCATGCGATCAGCCGAAGGACCAATCCTGCACCAGTTCGGTGTTGATGCCCTTGGTTGAAAGACCCTTGAGGTAGTCGTAGGCGGCGATGTTCGTCGTCATGTCGGCGACGCCGAACATGAAGCACTCCTCCTCGAACGCCTTGACATAGTCGATCAGCTGCGCCTTGTAGTCCGCGTCGTCGGAGGTGGCGAGCAGGGCCTTGCCCTTCGCGTCGAACTCCGCGAGCACCGCGGCGTCAGCGACGTGCGCTCTGCCGAATTTGCAGACCTGGCTGAAGATCATGTCGGCGCCGATGCCGGACGGGTTCGAGATCCAGGAGACGTAGACCTCCCAGCCCTCTTCGCCGGCGATCATGTTGCGGACGGTCGCCTGGTCGGAGTTATGCACTTCCGCGTTCACGCCGATCTCCTTCAGCGCCTGCTCGATGATCTGCGCGGTGGAGACATAGATGTCGTTGCCGTTCGTGATGAGGCGGACCGTCTTGCCGACAAGGCCGCTCTCCTCGGCGAGCTTCTTCGCGGTCTCCAGATCATAGTCCTTCTGGTAGACGTCGGTCATATCCGCGATCTCCGGCGTGTAGTCGCCGCAGGAGGCGGAGAACGGCGCGTGCGCGGCCTGGCCGACGCCGTTGAGGGCGACGGCAAGGATGCCGGCGCGGTTCACGGCGTAGGACACCGCGAGGCGGGCTTCCTTCGTCTCCAGCGGAGAGCCGGCGCAGCAGTTGTAGGTCAGGTTGATCTGGTTGACGGAGCCCTTCGAGATCACGCTCACGCCGTCCAGGGAGTCGACATATTCAACGTCGGAGGTCGGGCAGGACAGGATGATATCGACCTCGCCGGTCTCCAGGGCGTTGATCTTCTGAGAGGGCTCGGGGATGTTCTTGTAGACGATGTTCTTGATCGCCGGAGCGCCGCCCCAGTAATCATCGCGCGCCGTCATGCTCAGAGAGCTGTTCACGACGTAGTCCGTCACGACGTACGGGCCCGTGCCGATCGGGTTCCGGCCGCTGGTCTCGGGATCGTAGGTCTCCTTGTCGATCATGCAGATGCTGGAGGTGCCGGACATCGCGGTCTTGTCGTAAGCGGTCAGATAGAAGTGGACCGTGTACTCGTCGTCCGCCGTCATCTTGTCAACGTCGACATAGGGGATGTAGTAGGCGATGTTGGACTCGTTTTTCACGTACTGGAACGTGTAGATGACGTCGTCCGCGTTGAAGTCGCTGCCGTTGGAGAACTTGACGCCCTTGCGCAGGTGGATGATGTACTCCGTGGGGCTGATGGTGTCCACGCTCTCCGCGAGGAGGTAGCGGGATGCGAAACCGCCGGAGTAGCCGTCATAGGTCCACAGCGGCTCGGCATACTGATACATCACGTTCAGGAAGTTGCCGCTGACGAGGAACGGATCCAGGGAGCCGGTATCGCCGTCAACGCCGATGGTGACCGTGTCCTTTGCGGGGGCCGCGGGCTGATCATTGCCGCCCGGGGCCGGGGCCGCCGTGGGCTGGCTTCCGCCGCCGGAGGGCGCCTGAGTCGCCGGGGTTCCGCCGCCGGACGGTGCGTTGGTCGCTGCCGGAGCCGGTGTGCCGCCTCCGCAGGCGCACAGGGCGAGCAGCATGACAAGAGCCATTACCAGACAGATTGCTTTTTTCATTTTGCTTCTCCTTTTCATTTATTAATATGGGTTTGCGCTTACAGATTGTTGATCTCCCGGCATCGGCAGCAGGAGACAAAGTGGTTCGGCAGGATCTCCTCCAGCTTCTGCGGCTTGTGGCACTCGCTGCAGACGTAGGTGCAGCGCGCCGCGAAGCGGCAGCCGGGTTTCGGTTCGATGGGCGACGTGATCTCGCCCTTCATCTCGATCGGCTTGACGTCCGTATGGATATCCGGCACCGGGATGGCAGAGAGCAGGGCCTTGCTGTAGGGATGCAGCGTATTGTCAAAGAGCTCCTCCGCCTCCGCCTTCTCCACGACCTGCCCGAGGTACATGACGAGGATATCGTCCGAGATGTGCTTGACGACGGAGAGGTCGTGCGTGATGAACATGTAGGTCAGGCCCTTGTCCTTCTGCAGGTCGAGCAGAAGGTTCAGGATCTGCGCCTGGATGGAGACGTCCAGCGCGGAGACGGGCTCGTCGCAGACGATGAACTTCGGGTTGAGCGCGAGCGCGCGGGCGATGCCGATACGCTGCCGTCTGCCGCCGTCCAGCTCGTGTGGGTAGGAATTCCAGAAACGCTCCGCGAGGCCGACGGTCTCCATCAGCTCCTTCGTCCGCTCCCGGATCTCCTCCTTCGTAAAGCCGCCGTGCACCTGCAGCGGTTCCTTGATCGTCTCGCTGACGGACTTGCGGGGGTTCAGGGACGAGAACGGGTCCTGGAAGATGATCTGCATCTTCTGCCGGAGCTCGCTGAGCTTCTTTCGGTTCGGGTTCGTGATATCCTCGCCCTGAAACAGGATCTCGCCGTCCGTCGCGTCCAGCAGGTGGAGGATCGTTCGCCCGAGCGTGCTCTTGCCGCAGCCGGACTCGCCGACGATGCCGAGCGTCTTGCCCTCCTCGATCTGAAAGGAGATGTCGTCGACCGCGTGAAGCATGCCGCCCGGGGTCTTGAAGTAGGTCTTCAGGTTTTTTACTTCGAGCAACGGTTGCATGGCTCATTCTCCTTTCATCAGATCGCAGCGGACCAGATGGCCCGGCTCCGTCTCGACGACCGGCGGCGCTACCGTGCGGCAGCGCTCAGTCGCGTGCGGGCAGCGCTCGGAGAATTTGCAGCCGGCCGGCAGCTTCGTCGGATCGGGCATCAGTCCCGGGATTGGCTTCAGCCGCTTGGATTTCGACTTCAGATCCGGGAGCGAGCCGAACAATCCGATCGTATAGGGGTGCTGTGCGTGGTCAAAGATGTGCGCCGTCGTCCCGTACTCCACGATCTCGCCGGCGTAGGTGACTGCTACCGTCTGGCACATCGACGCCACGACGCCGAGGTCATGGGTGATCAGGATCACGGAGGTGCCGAGCTGTTCCTTCAGTGTGCGGATCATGGCGAGGACCTGCGCCTGGATCGTGACGTCCAGCGCGGTGGTCGGCTCGTCGGCCAGCAGGAGCTCCGGGTTGCATGCCAGCGCCATCGCGATGACGACACGCTGCTTCATGCCGCCCGAGAACTGGTGCGGGTATTCGACGAACCGCTCGCGCGGGATGCCCACGAGCTCCAGCATCTCCTTCGCCCGGTCCTGCACCTCGTTCTTGTTCAGGCCGCTGTGCAGGTGGATCGCCTCCGCGATCTGGTCGCCGACGCGCTCGATGGGGTTCAGCGCGGTCATCGGGTCCTGGAAGATCATGGCGATCTTGTTGCCGCGGATCTTCTTCATCTGCTTCTCGTTCAGGTCGAGAAGGTTCTCGCCGTTGAATCGGATCTCTCCGCTCACGATCTTGCCCTGCGGCTTCGGAAGGATCCCGAGGATCGTCTTGGCGATTGTGGTCTTACCGGCGCCCGTCTCGCCGACGAGGCCGAGCGTCTCGCCCTTTTTCAGGGACAGGTCAACGCCGTTGACCGCGTGGACCACGGCGTCGTCCGTGTGGTACTCGCAGACGAGATCTTTGATCTCCAATAACAGTTTTTCATCCACAGCGTCTCACTCCCCCTCAATTCTTCAGTCTGGGGTCGAGCGCATCGCGCAGACCGTCGCCGAGCAGGTTGAACGCGAGGACCGTGATCATGATGCAGATGCCCGGGTAGAGGACCAGCTCCATATGGTCGCGCATGAAGTTGCGCCCCTCCGAGAGCATGCAGCCCCACTCCGCCAGGGGCGGCTGCGCGCCGAGGCCGATGAAGCTCAGCGTCGCGCCGGAGATGATGGAGTTGCCGATGTTCATCGTGATCGCCACGATGGACGGAGAGATCGCATTCGGGATGATGTGCTGCAGGATGATATGCGCGCTGCTGCAGTCGATGGACTTCGCCGCCTCGATGTATTCGTTGTCCCGCACCTTCAGGATATTGGCGCGGATCAATCGGGCGGCGCTCGGCGTGGCTGAGATCGCGATGGCGATGATGGCGTTGCGCACGCTCGGGCCGAGGATCGCGGCGATGACGACGCACATCAGAAGCATCGGCACGCACGAGAGCGTGTCCATCACGCGCATGATGATATTGTCCACGAGGCCGCCGAAGTAGCCCGCGATGGAGCCGAGGAAGATGCCGCACGCAGAGCTCAGCGCGACGCAGCCGATGCCCATCTCGAGCGACTTGCGGGAGCCCCAGATCAGACGGCTGAGCGTATCGCGGCCGAATTTGTCCGTGCCCAGGAGGTGCTCCGCGGAGGGCTTTGCATAGCTCGCCGCGAGGTCCTGCGTGTCATAGGCGTACGGTGCCAGGAGCGGTGCGAAGGCTGCCACGAGGATAAACAGGATGATGACGACGAGACCGGCGATAGCGAATTTGTTCTTCTTCAGCCGATGCCAGGTCTCCGCCGTGCGGCTGTTGATTCTTCGTTTTTTCATGTTCCCACCTCCATCCGGATCAAGCCTGTGCCGCGGCAGCGGCAGTTTCGACAGGGGCCTTTTTCTTCTTCCGTCTGCTGTACTGCGATTTGATGCGCGGATCGACCATGGCGAAGACAAGGTCCACGAGGAGCATGATGATGCTGTAGAGCATCGCGATGAACAGAACGCTGCCCTGCACGATCGGGTAGTCGCGGCTCGTCAGCGCGCTCAGCGTGTAGGTCCCGAGTCCGGGGATGCCGAAGATGGTCTCCGCGATGACGGCGCCGCCGAGGGACGCGCCGAACACGGAGCCGATGATGACGATGACCGGGATCAGAGCGTTTTTCAGCGCGTGCTTGTAGATGACCTTGAATTCAGACTGGCCCTTTGCGCGCGCGGTGACGACGTAGTCCTGCCGGATCTCCTCGAGCATACTCGAGCGCGTCTGCCGCGCCAGGGTGGCGGAATAGCCGATCGAGCAGGAGAACGCCGGCAGGATCCAGCCTTTCCAGCTTGAGATCCCGAGCGACGGCAGCCAGTTGAGCTTTGTGGCGAAGATCCGCACGAGGATCAGCGCGAACCAGAAGTTCGGCATGGAAACGCAGAACAGCGAGAGCACGATGGAGGCGTTGTCCTTCCAGGTGTATTGGTGCGTCGCCGCGTAAACGCCGATCGGGACGCCCGTGACGATCGCGATGGCCATGCTGATGACGACGAGGAGCAGCGTATAGGGAAATCGGCGCGCGATCTCCGACGTGACGCTCTCGTGCGTGAAGTAGCTCGTGCCGAGGTCCCCCTGCACCACGCCTCCGATAAACTTCGCATAGCGGTACAGGACAGGTTCATTCAGTCCCATCTCGTCGCGGAGCGCCGCCACCTCTTCCTCGGTGGCGAAGTTGCCCAGCATCTGCCGGGCGGGGTCGCCGGGTGTCAGCTCCAGGAGCAGAAACACGATGAGCACCACGCCCAACATCATCGGGATGATCCAGAGGATTCGCTTGATAATGTACCGGAGCATGTATGGTCCCCTCCTTCCGTTTCGGATCCGACGCTCTCAGACGAATACGCCGAGCGGTTTGACGTTCGGATCGCTCAGGCACCTTCCGCAGTAATTGCAGATCTTCTCGTGGTCGTAGACGCACCGACGCAGGCTCGCCGCCTCGAAGAGGTACTCATACTCGCCCGCTTCATTCTTCTGCCGCACGACCTTCGACCAGTCGCCGTCCGGGTAGACCGGGAAGAACGCGACGGGCTTGTCGACCCGCTTGAAGTTGATCGGGCAGTGCCAGAGATTTGGCGGGACGCGGATGACGGTCGGCTCCGTGATCACGATCTTCTCCATGTCGTCTGGGCTGTAGCCGAGATAGACCTCCACCTCCGCGTCGAAATCAAAGACGTTCCTCAGATCCGAGCCGATGAACCAGAGGTATTCGTCGTTCGCGAAATGGATGTGAGGGACCTCCATATCCGTCGGCTTCATGGCGACGCTGAAGCCGCCGTAGAAATTGGCGTCCGGCATCTGCGTCCTGCCGCGGAATTTTCCGCGCGGGTTGGCGTAGATGTCGCCGTACTTGTGGTACTCCTGCGGGTACTCGTAGAAGAGACTGTCGTACTTCCCCGCGTTCTCCCGCCGGTCGCGCACGATCTCCTTCGCCCAGTCATAGGCGAAATCGAGGTCCGGGTGGTGGAAGTCCTCGAGATTCTCGGTGTAGCCCCGCACGCAGCGGCCGCAGTTGGTGCACGCGACGGTCCGGTCGTAGACGCAGCGGCGCTGCATGGAGCCGAACGCGGGATAGCACACGGTGCCGTCCGGCAGGACCTTCCGCGTGATCTTCGCGATCTCGCCGGCAAAGTGGACGGCGGAGAATGCGACGGGCTTTTTTACCTTCCGGTAATGGATGGGGCCGTGCCACATGTTGGGCGGGATACGGACGATGCCCGGCTTCGTGATCGTGTGACGCTCCAGATGCTTCGGGTCCTCGCCGATCCAGATGTCGATCTCCGCGTCGAAATCAAAGAAGTTCGTCAGGTCCGCCCCGGAGAACAGGTAGTACTCCTCCACGGAGTGATGGAAATGCGGGAATTCCGCCAGCGTCTCCTTCAGGATGACGGAGAAGCCCATCCGGAGGTTGGAGTTCCAAAGGCTCTCGCTGCCCTGAAAGTAGGCACGCGGACTTGCGTAGGTGTCGCCCCACTGGCTGTAGCGCTTGGGCAGGGTGTAGACAAATTCATCATATAGACCCATCGCAGTTTCTGTCCTTTCATATAATCTTCGGTGCATATATCATACCGTTCCGCACCGATACCGTCCATTGACCGAAAAAAAAGAAATACCTCACGGTATTTGTAAGGTATTTCTTATGATTCAATATTTGAAACAATTTGTTTCAGATCGTTCAGACGATCCCATACCGCTGCATCCTGCGCCAGAGCGTCGAACGGCTGATCCCAAGGTCCTCCGCAGTGCGCGTCTTGCTGCCGCGGTTTTTCAGCAGGAGCTCCCGGATCATGCGCTCCTCCCGGTCGAGCTGACGGCCGTCGCTCTCCGGACGCTTGCTGTCCAGGTCCTCCTTCTCCAGACTTTTCAGCCCCTCCCGGACCATCGCCTCGCTGATGTTGCGCGAAGTCGCCGAGAACAGCAGCTTCTGGCAGAAGTATTCCAGCTGCCTGGTGTTTCCGGGCCAGCTGTACTCCTCCATGCAGGCGAAGGCGCTCTCCGAGATGTGCGCCGGCTTGGAGAATTTCTCCCCGTAGATCGTCATGAAGATATCCGCGATGCAGCGGATGTCCTCCTTCCGCTCGCGCAGCGGCGGGAGATAGAGCGCGGCGACGCTCAGCGCGTAATAGAGATCGCTGCGGAAAGCGCCTGTCTTCACCAGCTCGCGCAGGTTCTTGTTCGTGTACGCCACAACCCGGACAGACGCCTCGTGGGAGACGAAATCCTTGTTCGTGAAGAAGCTCCCCTTGATCAGGTCGTAGATCCGGAACTGCATCTCCGGCGTGAGGCTGTCGATATGGTTGAGGAAAAGCGTGCCGC
>JAEEGL016625928.1_pt1 | contig 16435 bp, 12 predicted proteins | sample 9134231 | NCBI WGS metagenome assembly JAEEGL01 (sample SAMN16246548, study PRJNA631951) | gut metagenome | biome: gut microbiome; feature: rumen; material: fiber-attached | host: Bos | place: Iran: Karaj | collected 2018-10
AGGGCTGCCATAATGCTCAACTCTTAACTTATCAAGAATATGCAGATTAGCTCTTCCCGCTCTAATAGTGCCGAATTCTACTGCCAAAGCATCGAGAACCTTCACCATCTTCTCTTCATACATATCTATATCTGCCATCAACCCATATCCTCCTAATACTATGCCTCTATATAAGTTCCATCGAACTCATCTGTAAATGCATGCTTAATGCTGTCCTTTCCGTCAAGACCAAACACCATGAGCGGCATGTGATTCTCCATGCACATAACCGAAGCTGTGAGATCGATAACGCCAAGCTTCTTCTCATATACTTCTTCGATGTGCATACGGTCATACTTCTTCGCTGCCGGATTGATCTTTGGATCACTGTCATACACACCATCTATAGCCTTAGCAAGCAGAATAGCATCTGCCTCAAGCTCGATAGCACGAAGAACAATACCTGTATCTGTCGAGAAGTAAGGATGACCTGTACCACCTGCAAAGAATACAACCACACCGTTCTTCATAAGCTCAAGCGCTCTGTCCTTAGAAAAGAGAGTCGTCATAGTACCACATGCAAAAGGTGTCATGATCTCAGTCTTAAGACCCACGCTTCTGAAAATCTCAGATACATAGATACAATTCATGATCGTAGCTAGCATACCAATCTGGTCAGCCTTAGGTCTGTCTATATTCTCAGAGGTTCTTCCTCTCCAGTAATTACCGCCACCGATAACTATACCGACCTGCTTGCCCATAGCCACTATATCACGAACCTGACAGGCTATACCTTCAATCTTCTTATCATCATATGATTTACCATCGGATAAAGCCTCGCCACTAAGCTTAAGCATGATCCTTCCGATTTCGCTCATATCCTTCATAGGACACCTCCGCTTTTACTCAATATCAAAAAATAGTATAGCATAAAAAGGAAAAGATTGCAAGAAAAAGAGGGGTAATAAAGGACGTGTCGATCAGTTCATCAGTCAGCTTGCAAATCGCGAAAACCTATAAACCACATGTGATTATTCTATTTCCTTTCCTCATTGACACGCACGTCTTTTTTGTGCTATCATTCTTACAGAATTCTTTTTCAAGGAGATGCTACTTTTGAAAAAACTAAAGATAGAACTTAATGAACTTGACCCTAAGGTATTTCTCATGCTTACTGTTGCAGGCATCATCAACGCTTTTGGTGTCACTTTTTTTCTGTTTCCAGTAAAACTGTATGATAGCGGCATATCGGGATTATCGATGCTTCTTGATCAGGTGACTCCATCATACCTAAGATTGTCACTGTTTCTTATACTTTTGAATATACCTGTATTCATCTTCGGATTGAGAAGGCAGGGCGTAACATTTACCATATATTCTATATACACAGTTATCATTTATTCGGTGATGGCATTCTTGATTACAGATGTGCTTCCGCTTGATGTTTCTTTCATCTCGCCACTGGCAGGTTCAGATTTGCTTTTGTGCGCCATATTCGGTGGCGTTGTGTCAGGAATCGGAAGCGGTCTTACGATAAGATTTGGCGGTGCAATAGATGGTATCGACGTTCTGTCGGTTATATTCGCAAAGAGAATTGGCATATCTATCGGTACATTTATACTGATATTCAACACGATTCTGTATATTATATGTGGCATCACTATTAACAGCTGGATTCTTCCGCTGTACTCTATAGTTACCTACTACATCGGTTCGAAGACGGTTGACTTCGTGGTCGAGGGCATCGACAGATCTAAGTGCGCTATGATAGTGACCACGAAGGCTGATATGATATCTGTCGCTCTTGCTGAGAACTTCCATGCTACCGGCACTATTGTGAACGCCATCGGTGGTTACTCAAGAGAACAAAAAGAAATCATATACTTCATCATGAATCAGTATCAGATCAACAAGCTCAAGAAGATTGTGCACGATATTGACCCGAAGGCATTCATATCGCTTCAGGTTGTGTCGGATATCATTAAGGTGCAGGAGTCATAACAGTACCTAGACAACTGAAAAAGACAGCGAAATTCAGGATTTTCCATTTCTCGCTGTCATAACAGTGCATAGAACTCTAAAAAAGACAGCGAAATTCAGGATTTTCCAATTCTCGCTGTCATAAAGCCTTAACAAGCCAAAAACAAAAAATGTAAAAAATAATCATCAGGACGATTCGCAAGATTTCGTCATCTTTTTGCAAGTTCGCTGCAAGCGCGGGCGAACTGTCCGAGCCGCGCTAGCGGCGAGTTTTCGCGGAGCGCTTGCTAATAGGCGACTTGCGAAAAGATAGAAATCTTGACGTGTCCTGATGATTATTTTTTACACTTATACTTACTCTTCTGTCTTAATTGTCTGTGCTACTGCACTTGCATCGGCAGTTGAAAGTCCGCTTACATTGATATTCTTGTTAACCTTTGCGTCATATGTATTGGCTCTCATGATCTCTGTGATATCAAGTCCGGTTGTTTCCTTAACTGACTCTATGGTCTTAGCAAGGAGTGTTGGAACATAATCACCCATCTGTGATACGCCTGAACCACCGTTGCCGCCGTCGATGATTGTTACCTTATCGATAGACTTGAGTGGCTCTGCAACCGCTCTTGCCATCTCCGGCAAAGCGTTGACGATCATCTCCATCATAGCAGCCTGGCCGTATCTCTTCATAGCCTCTGCCTTCTTCTCGAGTGCCTCAGCTTCAGCGATACCCTTAGCCTCTATAGCACGAGCCTCAGCTTCACCGAGCTTTCTGATACCTTCAGCTTCCTGTGTCTTAGCATACATCTCAGCGTCTGCCTGAATCTTCTTAGCTTCAGCAGCCTTCTGCTTCTCGAACATCTCAGCTTCAGCAGCCTTCTGTCTCTGGAAGAGTTCAGCCTCAGCAGCTCTTTCTCTCTCGAAGAGCTTAGCCTCAGCTTCCTGCTGGGTTGCGAACTTAGCAGCTTCAGCTTTCTTCTTAACCTGAGCATCCAAGGTCTGTTCCATAACGTTGGCTTCCTTCTGCTTCAAGAGGATTTCCTTCTCCTGCTTAGCGATGTTAGCCTCAGCTGTTGTAACTTCTATAGTCTTTCTCTGCTCTTCCTTCTGAATCTCGTAAGCTGCATCTGCTTCAGCCTGCTTGATATCAGCCTGTTTCTTAAGTTCTGCCTTCTTGATAGCAAGTTCGTTCTGTCTCTCTGCGATTACAGTCTGAGCTGCGATCTCAGCATCGTTAGCTTCCTTCTGTGCATTGGCCTTAGCCTTAGCGATTTCCTTCTCACTCTCAGCTCTTGATATAGCTGCATTCTTCTGAATCTTAACGATGTTATCAACACCGAGGTTCTCGATAACGCCGTTGCCGTCTACGAAGTTCTGAACGTTGAAGCTTACGATATCAAGACCCATCTCACCAAGATCAGGTTCTGCGTTCTCCTTAACAAGAGTTGCGAACTTCTGACGGTCAGATACCATCTCTTCGAGATTCATCTTACCTACGATCTCACGCATGTTACCTTCGAGAACTTCTCTTGCAACCTGAGCGATATAATCAGTCTTTCTATTAAGGAAGTTCTGTGCTGCCAAAGAAAGCTTCCTTGGATCGTCACTTATCTTTACGTTAACAGCTGCATCTACGTTGATGTTGATATAGTCAGCTGTTGGAACTGCATTGGATGTCTTCACATCGATAGGTATGAGCTGAAGACTAAGTTCATCCTTCTTCTCGAAGAAAGGAATCTTGATTCCAGCCTTTCCTATCAGTACCTTAGGCTTCTTCCTCAGACCTGATATGATATAAGCCCTATCAGGCGATGCCTTCACGTAACCGCTTACAAGGATCAGTATAATGACAGCTGCCACTATGATTCCGATCAGTGCCGGTATCTCTAAAAAACCAAACAACTTTGTTGCTCCTAAAATCATCTTTTTATACCTCCTATTAATGATTTCTGATTTTCTTTCGAATATCTTGATATAATTATATCACTCGCGCCCATAGAATAAATAATAAAATCAGCAAAATAACCACTATTATCTTTCCTTTTTCAAAAATATCCACTATACGTTGAAGTAGCTTATAGTATCAGAAAGTTCTCCTGATATATTAAGAAGCTGCTTCGCTGATTCATTGATAAGTGTAAATGTTGCGTTAAGCTCCTGCATAACGGCATTAGTCTCTTCTGTGAGAGAAGCATTCTCTTCAGATATAGCAGAGAGGTTCTCAACAACATCTATGAGCTCGTTCTTAGAAACAGCCAAAGCATTTACCCTGTCTGAGATTCCAGCTGACGTGTTCTTGACGCTGTTAACATGCTCTGACATGGTGATCATATCGCGCTTAGTAGAATCGAGCTGGCGCGACTGGTTAGAGAAGCTTCCGTTAAGCCGATCAAGAACCTTCACTGAAGATGCAGAGTCCTCAAGAAGTCTGTCAACTATGAGCTGTATCTCATCAGCGCTGTCCTTAGACTGATCAGCAAGATTCCTTATCTCACCAGCAACTACAGCAAAGCCCTTACCTGCTTCACCGGCTCTTGCCGCCTCTATGGAAGCATTGAGTGAAAGAAGGTTAGTCTCAGATGCTATATCGGTTATAGTCTGAGTAAAGAGAGATATAGCCTGAGTAGACTCGTTAGTCGAAACGATTGTTTTGCCGATCTCATTTACCATGTTAAGAACTGTTGCGTTCTGACGGATCAGTTCATCAAGAGCATCCATGGCCTTATCGCACGAACTCTTCATACTCTGTGCAAAGCTGTCCATATCCTTAACACTTATAGATATATCCTCTATGTTGCGTCCGATATCCTCAGTAGTATTAAGTGATTCATTGACATTCATCGACTGTGATACAGCTCCCTTTGAGATCTCATCCACAGAAGCAGTAACCTGATCTGACACCTGAGCAACCGACATAGCGGATGACGAAAGATCCTTACCAGACTCAGTAAGCTCTACAGATATTTTCTTTGCCTTACCTATTATATCGCCAAGCTTTTCAGACAGATTCATAACGCCCTGTTCTATCTTACCAGTCTCATCTTTAGATATATTTTCAGCAAATGTTACTGTCAGATCGCCCTGTGCGAGCCTGTCAACACTTGCTGAGACACGCCTTAAAGAACGCGTCAGACATACAACTATAACAAATACAAGAATTCCTATGCCTGCGATCAGAGCAAAGAAAAGAATACCCGATACTGCAACATTGTTATTGATATATGAATCAAGTTCGTTTCGCTCGCTCTTTGACCAGGACTCAGTTATATCCTGAATATAATCAAGATATTCTCTCGCCTGTGTAAACAGCATGTTGAACTTAGTCCAGTCTCCTGTATTGGCTTCTACATCAAAAGCTGCTTTCATCTCATCAAAGAGCTTATAGAATTCCTCTTCATTCTGTTCGAATGTAAGACCATTTTCTGACTTAATACCCTTGTAGAGCTTCTTCTCCTTCTTTGCTATAACAACAGCATCGCCAAATCGCTCTTCTCCCTGGACAATATTAGTCTTATACTCAGACAGCTTTGCTTCCTTTTGTTCAGTTAACTCATCGCCTGAAAGACTTGAAAAACCATTGACAAAATCATAATAATAAGACGCACCAAGCATAGCCTGATAAAAATCTCTGTCTGCATTAGATAGCTTAAGATTCACCTTATAAAGAGTGTCATAATACATATCAGCGGATTTCTCCTTAGCATGATAAGTCTGCACACCGGCAAATATCACCGATACAATAAGACATATCATAAGCGGCAGCGTAATAACTAAAAGCTTCAATCTGATACTCATGTTGTTGATTATCTTCATAAACTATCCTCTACTTTCTTCTCAATTCCCTGAAAAACTCAGACATCATATGAGAGCACTCTTCTTCCATAACTCCATAGGTAGTTACCACTTGATGATTGAATTCCTTCACAGAAAAAAGATTTAATATCGAACCTGCACAGCCTGCTTTTTTATTCATAGCACCTATCACTACTCTGTCAAACCTTGCCTGGATTATCGCACCAGCACACATCTGACACGGTTCAAGAGTGATATACATAGTACAGCCCTCAAGTCTCCAGTCACCCATGACCTTGCAGGCTTTTTCTATAGCGACAAGCTCTGCATGCGCAAGAGTGCTTTTTTTATAATTCCTCTTATTATATCCCTTAGCTATTATCTTCCCTTCATGAACGATAACACAGCCAATCGGTACATCTCCCCGCTTCGCTGCCCTCTTAGCAAGCTTAATCGCTTCCTTCATATATTTATCATCAGCTTCAACAACCAATGAATCCATAACTTCCTTTCCGAATCCGTGCGCATCCTCGCGGAGCGTTAATCTCAGTCGGAGATTAACTGTGGACATCACATATCATATGTATTATAATAAGATTTGGAGGGTTGACCATGTATATACTTAATCAAACTGCCAAAGATTATATAATGACCGACAGACTGATTATCAGGGATATATCAGCTTTATATATAGCAGAAATCCTTGATTTCCATGTAAGAAACCGTAAGCGCTTCGAGCAGTTCGACAGAACTCACGAACCAGGCTTCTATACTATGGAATTCCATCGCAGATACATAGAATACCAGTTAAGTGAATCCATGAAGGTTCACTCATTCAGATACTTTACCTTCCTTAAGGAAGATCCTGAACGCATAGTAGGTACTGTGTCCCTTTCAAACATAAACCTAGGCGATTCAAAAAGCGCAACCTTAGGCTATAAGACCGACGAATCCAAAGAACACTTAGGACTCACTCAAGAGGCCATCCACGCTGTAATCGCCAATAATTGCGGCGAGAACTCGCTTCATCACCTCGACGCCTACATCATGCCATCTAACAAAAGAAGCATAAAAACCATAGAAAACTGTGGCTTCACTATGCATAGCGTCGCCAAAAACTTCTTATACAGACAAGGCTCATATCACGATATGCTCAAGTATGTATACGATCAAAAGCCAGATCGGCAAATGTAGCGTACTCGGCAAGGCTTAGCACCTCACCGCGAACTCTTACATCAAGCCCCATCTTCGTGAGTATATCCGCAACATCTTCCTTACTAAGACCAAGATTCGCATGCCCTACAGCATTCGTCATGGTCTTTCTTCTTTGTCCGAAAGCTGCCTTAATGATCGCAAAGCAAAGTGCCTTGTCCTTCATCTCAACAGGCGGCTTTGCGTATCGCTCAAGCCTTATGACCGAAGAATCTACATTCGGACGAGGCATGAAAGACTCGCTTCCAACCTCAAGAACAATCTTAGGTTCAGCATAATACTGAACTGCAAGCGAGAGAGCGCCATACTCCTTGCTTCCAGGGTCATGCGCCATCCTCTCTGCCACTTCCTTCTGAACCATGACAGTAATCATATCGACCTTATCAGACTCAAGGAGCTTCATGATTATAGGCGTAGTTATATAATAAGGCAGATTAGCAACCACCTTCAGTTTCTCTTCGCACAGTGAATCAAGATCAACCTCGAGAATATCCTTGTTGATAATCTCAACATTGTCCCGATCAGACAGATTATCCTTAAGAATCGGAATAAGCTTCTTATCGATCTCTACCGTTATAACCTTCTTAGCCCTCATAGAAAGCAAAGAAGTCATAACTCCGATTCCGGGACCTATCTCAAGAACCGTATCTTCAGGTCCCACAAGCGACTTATCCACTATGGATTCAACCACTGACGGATCTATAAGGAAGTTCTGTCCGAACTTCTTTTGGAAAGCGAAATCATACTTCGCCATAATGGCTCTTATTCTGGCTGTTGACGCAAGATCATTCATCTTTTCAAAAATATCCTTTTTGCATTATTGTATGTCACATCCACAACCTTATCGTACTCGACTCCCTTTATGGATGCGATCTTCTGAACTATATATCTAAGATTCAGCGCACTGTTACGCTGTCCTCTGTAAGGAACAGGCGCAAGATAAGGCGCGTCAGTCTCAAGAAGGAGATTCTCAAGCGGAATCTCTTCAACCACCTCTATAAGTGTCTTAGCATTTTTAAATGTTACGACGCCTCCTATGCCGAGGCAGTACCCCATCTTCACAAGCTCTCTTGCTACTTCTACGCTATAAGAATAGCAGTGCATAGAACCACCATAATTGCGGTTCTTGAATTCGCGCAAAACTTCAAGCGTATCAGCACACGCCTCGCGGCTATGTATAACAACAGGCTTCTTAGTCTCATAAGCTATCTGCATCTGACGCCTGAAGGCATCTAGCTGCACTTCCTTATCGTAGCCCTCTTCATGGTAATCAAGACCTATCTCACCTATAGCAACAACCTTCTTGTTAGTAAGAGCCTGATTCCTTATATAATCTTCGATTTCCTCATCAAGCATATGCGCATAATCAGGGTGAAGCCCAAGGCTTGCAAGCACATGAGGGTACTTTTCTGCCAGTTCAACACTCTTATAACAGCCTGTAACATCAGCGCCCGAATTGATAACATATGCAATCCCGTTCTTAGTAAAACTTCTTATAAGTTCATCTCTGTCTTCATCATATACATCATCATCATAATGTGCATGTGTCTCAAATATAGCTGTTTTCATCTCATTAACCAATTTCACTACCACTTATGATATCTTTATCTACAGTCATAACACTTAAGTTATCCTGATCATCCATAGCGCACAATACCATACCCTGAGACTCTATACCACAGATAACTGCCGGCTTAAGATTAGTTATAACAGCAACCTTCTTACCCACGAATTCCTCAGGAGAATAGTACTTAGATATACCTGATACTATCTGTCTTACTTCATCACCGACTCTTATCTTAGAGCAGAGAAGCTTCTTAGCCTTAGGTACCTTCTCGCACTCAAGAACCTCACCTACTCTGATCTGAAGCTTATCAAAATCGTCTATTGTGATCTCAGGCTTTGGCTCTACCTTAGGATACTTAACCTCTTCTACCGGCTTAGGCATGATCTCAGCGACCTTCTCCATAACCTTGTCCATATCAAGACGCTCAAAGAGAATCTCAGGCTTATCAGTAACCTTATTGCCTGAAGGATATACGCCCCAGCTAGCGCACTCATCATGAGTCTTAGCTCTGAATCCGATCTGATCATATATCTTCTTAGATGTATCGGGCATATATGCTTCAAGAAGAGAAGCACCTGTAAGTATACCCTCTATAAGGTTGTAAAGAACAGTTGAAAGTCTGTCACTATCAGCTTCGTTCTTAGCAAGGATCCAAGGAGTAGTCTCATCGATGTACTTGTTGCATCTCTTGAAGAGATTGAATATCTCCGTAAGTGCATCTGCTACTCTGAATCGTGACATACAGTCATCAACCTTAGAAACAGTAGATGTCACTACCTGCTTCAAGGAATCATCAACTTCAGCGCCTACACCCTTATCAGCAACTACGCCGCCAAAGTACTTGTTGATCATAGCAACAGTTCTGTTAACAAGATTACCAAGTGTATTAGCAAGCTCTGAATTAATTCTCTCAACAAGAAGCTCCCATGAGATTATACCATCATTCTCAAATGGCATCTCATGAAGAACAAAGAATCTTACCGCATCCACATCAAAGAGCTTAACAAGATCATCTGCATAGATAACGTTGCCCTTTGACTTACTCATCTTGCCGCCATCCTGAAGAAGCCATGGATGACCAAATATCTGCTTAGGAAGCGGCTCACCGAGTGCCATAAGCATGATCGGCCAGTATATAGTATGGAATCTAAGGATATCCTTACCTATAAGATGCACATCTGCAGGCCAGTACTTCTTATATCTGTCGCTGCTGTTACCATCAGCATCATATCCAAGACCCGTGATATAGTTAGAAAGTGCATCAATCCACACATATACAACATGTTTCTCATCAAAGTCAACAGGTATGCCCCACTTAAAAGAACTTCTCGATACGCACAGATCCTGAAGTCCTGGAAGAAGGAAGTTGTTGACCATCTCGTTCTTTCTAGAAACAGGCTGAATGAATTCTGGATGAGTGTTGATATGCTCAAGAAGTCTGTCAGCATACTTGCTCATCTTGAAGAAGTAAGCTTCTTCCTTCGCTGGAGTAACCTCTCTTCCACAGTCAGGACACTTGCCGTCAACTAACTGTGAAGAAGTAAAGAAGGACTCACAAGGAGTACAGTACATACCTTCATACTCACCCTTATAGATATCTCCCTGCTCATAGAGCTTTCTGAATATCTTCTGTATCTGCTTCTCATGATCTGCATCAGTTGTTCTTATGAACTTATCATAAGATGTGTTCATAAGATCCCATATAGCTTTGATCTGACCGGATATATTATCTACATATTCCTTAGGGCTGATACCAGCCTCAAGAGCCTTATTCTCTATCTTCTGACCATGCTCGTCAGTACCTGTCTGAAAGAATACATCGTATCCTTCAAATCTCTTATATCTTGCGATACTGTCAGCAAGAACGATCTCATAAGTATTGCCTATATGAGGCTTTGCTGACGTGTATGCAATTGCGGTTGTTATATAATATGGTTTCTTTTCCATAGTACACCTCTTTCATAATACTTGCGTAACTATATGCTTTTTAGGTCAAAAGGTGTCAAACCTAAGGTCAAAAGGTGCTTTAGCACCTTTTGCTATAAAAGATAGAGTTATCGAGCTTGCTCGTAATAACTATATCTTTTATAGCAAAAAGGCACGAAGTGCTTTTGACCGAGAGTAAAAGGCACGAAGTGCTTTTGACCTAAAAAGCAAAGTATACGCTATCTAATAATTATAACTTATAACAGACTTGATTTCAAGGGGTAAATATGCTATGCTTTTAAACGAGTGTAAAGTTAATTCGCCTAAAAGGGCGTAACAATAATTAGAAAGGGTTATATTTATGAGAAAGAAAAGACTTGTATCACTTGTCCTTTCGGTATGCATAAGTGCGTGTCTTCTCTCTTGCAACACCAAATCAACGGATGTTAAAAAAGAAAAGACCACTGTTTCTACCGAAAAGGATTCATCAAGCACCAAAGCAGAGGACTCCACAACTAAAAAAAGTGAAGAGCCAACTACTGCCAATTCTAGTGCCAATGCGCGTTTTGTAAAGCCAGACTACAAGAAGGGTACCAAAACAAGCGCTGAATTCACAACATTTTGCAACGAATACTTCAAGAAAACCATAACCAAGGATGCGCTCGATACGCACTACTTCTTGACAAATCCAGAGAAACTTGGCATAACCGAGATTCCTAACAAGTTCGACACTATCGATGTTAGCAAGTTAGAAGATATGTCTGAAACCGAAGGTTATATCAAGGAACTCGAAAGTTTTGATTACGATTCACTTACCAAGGAACAGCAGCAGACTTACGATGTCATGTACGAGGACTTGAGCAATGCTATCAAGTATCAAAAGGTTGCTCTTTACGGTTACACATTCGGCAAGTCCAACGGTATACAGGCTAATCTTCCTGTACTGATGGCAGAATTTACACTCAACAACGAAACCGATGTTACTACTTACCTCTCACTTCTTGGCGACATAAAGAGATTCTATGAGAATCTTCTCGAAGTCGAGAATTACAAGGTATCTAAGAATCTTGCCATGTCAGACATGCTCATCGACGGAATCCTTGAGCAGTGCAATACATTTATCGAGAATCCTGAATCGCACTACTTGATCGTTACATTCGATGACAGGATCGATAAGATTGATTCACTTAGCGCCGAAAAGAAAGCAGCCTACAAGGAGCAGAACAAGAAAACTGTTAACGAAGTAGTCATCCCTGCTTATAAGATGCTCATAGACGAGTTCACCAAGCTTAAGGGCAAAGGCAATGCAAACGGTGGCATAAACAATTACAACTTCAACAAAGAGTATTACGAATATCTCATGAAGACCAAAATTGGTACAGACAAGACCCCTGGCGAGTTAAATGTTTTGTACGGCGAGAATCTCAAGAAGGCTCGTACAGCTATCGCAGCCCTTGCAATTACCAATCCCGATATCTTAGATAAGCTGGAAGATCCACCATTCACGATTACCGAACCAGCCGACATAATCGCTGATTTGAAAGTCAAGATAAAAGACAAGTTCCCTGAAGTTCCTGAAGTAACTACTAACCTTCATCAGGTTCACAAGTCTCTTTCAGAATTCTTAGCACCAGCTTTCTATATCTCTTCACCTATAGATAATTACAGTGTGCAGAACATATACATCAACAACATCGATAGGACCATGACAGGTCTCTATCCTACTATAGCTCACGAGGGCTACCCTGGACACCTCTATCAGCATCTGTTCTATAGCATCACACCTCACGAAAAGGTCAGAGATATCATGAGCTTCGGTGGTTACAGCGAAGGTTGGGCAACATATGTTGAGATGATGTCTTACGAATTCGCAGGCTTCGATCCAAAGCTTGCTTCCGCACTTCAGACCTACACAATCTATCAGCATTGCCTCTACGGCCAGATGGATATCGGACTTAATTACTACGGATGGACAAAGACAGAATTATCTGATTACCTTACAAAGACTGCCGGCATCACCCCTAATGACGAGATGCTCAACCAGCTCTACGAAGCATTCTACGAGGAACCAGCCAACTATCTTCAGTACACTGTGGGATACTTTGAATTCATAGAACTCAAGAACAAAGCCAAAGAAGCCCTTGGCGACAAATTCAACGAAAAAGAATTCCATAAGTTCATCCTAAGCTTCGGTCCTGCCCAGTTCTATATCATAGATTACTATATGGATGAATGGATAAAGACACAGAAGTAGTGAGAATTCATCGTCGATATGCTCGATGTGTGGGGTGCGACTGCTTCGCCGTCACACGGATAATAAAAGAGCCAGTAATTGCGTGCAAGCACGCATTACTGGCTCTTTATTATCCTTTGATTGCAAGCATTGGCTACGGAAGAATTAGAAAAGCACATAAAACCAAGGTTTTCTTAGCCAGAAAGCGTGAAAAGAAGAAAAAGCTTTCTGTTTAGCCACAAACTAAAAAGAATTCATCGTCGTCAGGCGACGATTCGCAAGATTTCGTCATACCCGAGCGTGCTAATGCAAAGCCCGAAGCACGTGTTTGAACGCCCGAAGGGCGTGAGTTTGCGAGAGGGCTTTGCCAATTGATGCACGCGAGGGTATAGAAATCTTGACGTGTCGCAGGACGACGATGAATTCATAAAGCGTGTCCTAGTGATAGTTTTTTTACTTAGAGTCGTATTCCTCTATATACATCTTCGCATAATCTATATCCGATGGACAATCAACATACACATGGTTTATAAACTGCCTTGTCTCGTTGCCCTTACCGGTTATGAGAAGCACTCTCTTCTCACCGGATTCATAGGTATCAAGCATAGCCTGTCTAAGTCCCATGCCTCTATCATCAAATGACTTCACTGGCTTATTGTAAGGCTTTATATACTCTTCTACGATTTTGTTTAACTCCCATATATCCTCAGTTGCTGGATCCTCTGGAACAAGATATATATAATCACAATTCTCTCCAGCGCTGACACCGAGATCATGTCTTCTGATAGTCGCCTTACATCCAGGACATCCGAATACAACACTTATCTTATATTCAGGATATTCAACCCTGACTGATTCAAAAAGCTTATCAAAGCTTAACTTGTTATGCGCATAATCGACTATGATTGCAAGACGCTTATCTTTTGATTCATAGAATTCCATTCTGCCCGATGTGCGCGCCTTGTGAAGGCCGCTTTGCATGGCGCTTACAGACACACCCCACATCGACGTGGCAGCTATGGCAACCAAAGCATTTTCCACGTTAAAAAGTCCAGGCATAGTTATGTCAAATGCTTCGTCGAACTTCTCACTCTTCACTCTGAAGCTAATCTTGCCATCTTCCTTCCTTATATCATAACCATAGAAGTCTGCGGATGGATCCTTGGTACTCACTGTTGTTACATCTTCACAGCGCTTAGCACGAGTAAGCACCACATCTGCGTAATCACAGTCAAGATTCACGATAGCATGCTTACACTTATCATATATCTTAAGCTTACTCTCGAAGTAATCATCAAAATCAGGATGCTCTATGGCGCTTATGTGATCAGGCGATATGTTGAGCATAACACCTATATCAAAATCAACATCATAGAGACGATCGTACTTCAATGCCTGGCTCGAAGACTCGATTATCATATGAGGAAGCTTATTATCTACAGCTTTTCGAAGGTGTGTGTACACCTCAGGCGATTCAGGAGTCGTGATGTGCGACTCGAAACGGTCAGTACCATTATCAGTCTCGATAGTCGATATGATGCCGCAACGCTCCTCATATTCATCAAGAATAGCCTTGATATAATAACAGGTAGTTGACTTTCCCTTAGTTCCGGTAACGCCTACAATCGGAATCTGCTTCTGAGGATAATCCTGATAGAACTCAGCTGCAACAGCCATGGCAACTCTTATATTATTAACGATAAGGCCAGATACATCTACATCATAAGCCTTCTCGCTTATGTAAGCGACCGCACCGCTCTTTACAGCCTCCTTAAGATAATCCTCCTTGAATGCTGCACCCTTGCAGACAAACAAAGTACCCTTAGCTGCTGACTTTGAATTAAATGTATAGCCCGCAACCTCATAATCCTCACCTTTGTTATCAAATCCAACAAGTAAGCCTTCTTTTTCAAGAAGGCTTACATAATCACTTATGTGTCTCATAATTATCCTCTGTACCAGCGAAGCTTTGATTCACAAAGCTCAATATTATCGCTAATTTGCTTAACCATCGAATCAAACTCGGCTATAAGATTCTCAAGCTTCGCTTTAGCCTCCTGCTCTTCCTTTTCAAGCTCAGCAAGACGTTCACGACTCTGCTTCTTATTATTCTTAGAGAACACATTCCAGTTCTCAAGCGAATGACTGCAGTCATCCATCTCGTATTCTATGGCTTTAATCCTTGCCTTTTCCTCATCCATAACAGTTATGTAATGAACTTTAGTCATATCCAGGCTCTTTTTCAAACCTTCAAGTTCCTGCTTATATTCAACAGCCTTAGCATGTCTGACAAAAGGAAGGTATTCATATTCATCTATGATCTTATTACGATTATCAGTAATAAGATTGAGAGAATAATACTTAAGACTTATATTACCATCATCTATATAAGAATTGGCAAGCTCAAACAAAACAGCGCTCACATGCTCAAGCTGCATAACAAGCTTCTTAACAGTCTTGTTCTTAGGCATAAGGTTCCACACCTTCATGACGCCCTCGTCAAGCTTAAGAATATTGCCATCGTTGATATCCATCATCTTCTCGATCATAGCCTTCTTCTGCGTGATCTCCGCATCAGATTTTGCGTATTCATGAATCTTCTTGTCAAGATTAAGAAGATAAGCACACATCTTCTCAAGATGATCTACAACCACGCCAAATGCTGCGTTCTTAGCATAATCATTGGTTAACTCTCTGACTTTGATAAGATTATCAGCATTCTCAAGAGAAATCAAAAGTGGTGCACACTCTATCCTATGCTTTCTAAGATACTCGTTACAAGTCTCTATGGCCTGTCTTAAGGATTCCATAACAGCGTTGTATATGAATACATCACTCTCATTGAGAACAAGCTCTTCTTCTGGCTCTTCTTCCTCGATTTCAACATCATCTTCAAGATCTACAACATCAAGATCAGCATCAGGATCCTTCTCTACACGAGAAACAGGAGAACTCTGCTGTGGAGCACCAAGTCCCATACTTGCGCTGTATTCAGCAAAGAAATCCCTATTATCTTCTTCCTTCTCATCATAATCAGCCATGAATCTGAAGGTTCCTCTATCCATATCATCATCTTCGTCATCATAAAAATCCGATACTTCAAGATCAAATTCACGAGGTACCTGCTTGAAACCCTCATAATAATTGCTTCCAGCATCCTCTCCTGTCGGAGTAACACCCTCATAGTTAGTCATATTCAGCATGCGGACAAAGTCCTCAAGTTCCATATCATTGTTGGTTTTATCAGTCATGATATTCCTCCTCCAAACACTATTCCCATGTAGTATTGTACCATATTTTCTGAATAATATCAAATATTTTTTCACTTGATACTTTAAATTAATTTAATAAGAGCGTTGAGTCAACAAAAAAAGAAGCCAGTACATCGACCACAAAAAACGATCCTATGTACTAGCTTCTAACTAATCTTGTAAGAGGTGCGAGCCGGATTTGAACCGGCGATGACGGTGTTGCAGACCGGGGCCTTACCACTTGGCTATCGCACCTTATAACTCCCCGAGTAGGGTTCGAACCTACGACCCTTCGGTTAACAGCCGAATGCTCTACCGCTGAGCTATCGAGGAATATTGTTTTTGAAAATTACAGAAACTAGATACTTCACATATCCATCTCTTGGTCAAACGTTCGACCTATTAGTACTTATCAGCTGAATGCATTACTGCACTTACACCTTAAGCCTATCTACCTCGTAGTCTTCAAGGGGTCTAATGTGGATATCTCATCTTGAG
>JAEEGL017224396.1_pt1 | contig 16435 bp, 9 predicted proteins | sample 9134231 | NCBI WGS metagenome assembly JAEEGL01 (sample SAMN16246548, study PRJNA631951) | gut metagenome | biome: gut microbiome; feature: rumen; material: fiber-attached | host: Bos | place: Iran: Karaj | collected 2018-10
CGCAAAGTCATTTCCATAGTAAAAATGCTCCTTAGAGCACATTTATTAATCATTTTGATCCAGTCTATCACGGATTAATAAAAGTCTCAAGAAAAACTTGCATACTAGTATATTAGTTTTTATGTTTTTCGCATTATTAGTGTAATAATATGGCGGGTCCCAGCGACGGAAAAAAAAGCAAGGTATCCCCCTGCATCCGTGCGCCAGCCGGCGTAAACGCGGCTGCCCCACTGCAGGTCCCCCCTTACTTTCTTTTTCCTGCGTCCCGCAACCGCATTCTTATAAAATAATGCGAAAAAGATAATATTAATAATTGTTGTTATTGTTTCTTTAGAAGAATTATCGCTTTTCTATTGTGTATTCAAAGGTAGCACGGGCATCTGCCGCAGAAGATTCAAACTGCCATCTGCTCAGCTGATCAAGAATTTCATTTCTTACATTATCTGGCAATAGCGATATAGGAGTAATAGTTACTTCACCGCGGGGAACATTACCTGAAGACAGAACATGAAACTCTATAGTTACAGTTCTTGTTGTATCAATCAATGCGGCAGCTGCTTCTGAAAGTCTGATTACAGGCGGAACAGGATTAAGAAGAACTCTAGTAGATCCATCTTTCATAGCCATACTCAAAGTACCGTCTGACCCCTTTGTTGTTTTTGCTTCGGTAATTGATTTTGTATTTGAACCACTTGAAGTTGAATATGTTGTATTTCTGATATTACTTAAGGCTGCACTTGTTGCAGAACTTGCAGATTGCTGAGTTTTAGGTTTATCTGATGACTGGCTTGACTGTGATTGATTCTTATTTGTACTTGTCTGACCTGCAGAGCCTTGAATAGAAGATTGTGCCGTTACAGTCTTTACCTGCTGACTTACCTGAGGCTCCGGCTCGGAAGAATCTTCAAACTGTGACCAGTCAAAGTTGTCTTTAGATGAGCTTTTCGAAACATTATTGAAATCAAAATCCGAATAATCTGTTGCGTACTGGTAATCATCAAAGTTTACTTTTTTGGCAGGATCTGTTGCCTTTGGACTAGTTGTACTTGTCTTGGCCGGAGCAGCTGTCTTCTTTGGCGCTTCCACTTTGGCTTCTGCTACCGGAGTTTCTACTGGTTTTGGTAATTCTGGTGCAGGGGCCTTTTCGACAGGCTCAACCACCGCAGACTGTTCTTCAACGGCGGCTTCTTCCTGCATGGCGGCAGCGGGTGCACTTTCTGCAGCTTCAGCTTTTTCTTTTTCAACCACCGGGGTGCTGCTCAAAACAATCTGCACTTCCTTATATTGGGGAGCTTTGGGCTTGAATTTTACTACAAGGCACATCACGCAGAAAATTATCCAGCAGACAAGGGTAACTATGGCGCTTACCAGCATGCTGGTTATATGAGGTGAACTGTCTTCTCCAAACAAGGGCTGCTTATACATAAAAACTGCTTTTCCTATTTTTCGGTGGCGGTGCGCAGGTTAATTACTGCATAGCCGCTTTCACGGATTACATCAAAAATGCCGACAATTGTTCCGTTTGTAACTTCGCTGTCGGCTTCTAAAGAAACCGGAAACTCATCCTTTTTTACATCACCGGTATCAAAGGCTAAAAGCTCTCCTCCAAGGGTCTCCATGGTAACTTCTTTTTCGTTAAAGAACAAAAGTCCGTCAGCATCGGCAGTAATGGTAATGCCCTGGTAAGAAGTTCCTTCGGAAGTGTGACTGGAAGGCAGCTTGAGCTTAATGCCCGGCAAAATGGCAAAGGTTGTCGAAACCAGAAAAAAGAGAATGAGCTGAAAAACTATATCAATCATTGGGGTCATATCTACATTGGAACGGATACTTCCCCTCTTGCTTCTTAATCTCATTTTATCCCCTATCTTACACGGCCTGTTAATTTAAGGACAACGGAAGTTACATGAGCTTCCATTTCTACAATTCTGCGGTTTACGCGGGAAACAAAATAGTTATGGAAAATTACCGATGGAATGGAAACTATCAAACCGGCAACTGTTGTAACCAGGGCTTCGGCAATGGCACCTGCCAGCAAAGCCGGGTCTCCCATTGAACCACCGGCTCCAAGAACACCAAAGGCCTTGATATTACCTGTTACGGTTCCCAAAAGTCCAAGCAAAGTTGCAATATTTGCAATGGTTCCAAGCGGGGTCAAAAAATGTTCAAAGCGGGGAACGACAAAATCCATTTCGGCTTCTACCAGGTCACGGATATCGCGTTCTTCGTAGCGGCGGCAGTCTATGGCCTTTTTGATTACCTGAGACATTGGAGTATCTGCCTGAGCACAGGCAACTCCGCAGGCTTCAAAGTCGCCTACAGCAAGACTAGCATTTACATTCTGCATGAGCTTTTCATCTCGTTTACGGATTGAAGCAAAATAGATACAGCGTTCAACTATAATAAAGGTTGCAATGACTCCGCACACAATGATTGGAATCATCAAAAGTCCGCCTGATTTAAGTGTTTCTAACATTTTTTTCTCCTAGAATAAGAATTTTACCAGCAGAGAGACATTGCCGCTGTTGGCTACGTACTGGCCGGCATACATGCGTTCCTCAGCTCCCAGTAATTTTAACATATCATTTACAGAAAGTACAATGCGCACGGCATCTGCAGCCTGCACATAAGCTTCCAGATTTATAAAAGGTTTATAATCTGCCGCATCAAGTAAATATCTGGTATCCAGATTAATTCCCCAGCTGCCCTTTTCGCTCTGTAATGCAAAATCTACAGAAATAGAATGACGATTTTCCAGGACAGGAAGATCTATCCAGTTGGCATGATATTTTGCAGTTGCAGCAAAAAGCTTATACTTCCAGGTAAAAGCAAAATCTGTAAAAAGCTCGAAACGGTTCTTTTGTGAATAGCCGTATAAGCCCTTTGTAAGACTTGCAGCATTATAATCCGGAGTCCAGATTCCATTATCAAAAGCTGTATGGAAAAAGCCTGCACTTATGTTTCCTGTAAAGGAACTTTTTAATGGAACCAGAAGATTAAAGCTTCCATACCAGTCTGAAATCTCTGAACTTAAATCCTTAAGACCGGAATATGCATAAGTATGTTCAAGCTGCTCCGTTGTTTTTCTTTCGCTGCAAAGTCCGCCGGAAAGAGAAAGGTTTAATTGTCTATCCGAAAAATAAACAGGAAGAACAGTATCAAGTCCGAGTGTAAAAGGAACTATAAGAGATTTACTGCCGGTAAGATTGCCTATAACCAGGCCTGCATTTGTATAAAGCTTTACCTTTTCATTCTGCCAGGAAAAATCCAGATTAAACTGACCCCGGTTAGCAGCTTTTTTCCAGGCTTCAAGATTGTATTTAGCCCTTAAGCCGACATTAAAACCCTTATCTTCCCAGAAAAAATGCAAAGCAGGTTCAGCTGATACACGGGATGTGCTCACTATCCAGTCCGGAACGGCATCTGTCAGGCTGCTTGATTTTGTTATATCTGCAAAGCGGTAATAAAAGTGACTGTCGGCATCAAGAGCAAGATTAAAGCTATGTGGAAGCTGCCACAAAAAGTTTGCCTTTACTCCTACTGCATCCAGATTATTTGCTGCCAGACCTTCTGCCTTACTCTGGAGTCCATTGCTTTCATCCTTGTAACTTGCACCAAAACCCCACTGTATGTTTTTACGGATAAAATCCCTTTCTATTGCAATTGCCGTCTGGGCATTATTGAAGCCGTCTGCAAGATTATGACCGGCATAACCGGAAGAAGATTCATGAGTAAAAGCAATTTTAAATGGATCTGCACCATAAAGTCTTGCTATCTGAAAATCCCCGATAAAGGAAGCAGGATAGCCTCCGCCAATCTGTCCTTCGGCATAAATATTCTTTTGAAGATTCTGGTCAGCATAATCCCCGGCTTCTTCATCACCGTTTACAGAAATTTTTGGAAGAAGCGGAATTAAAGTTCCTGAATCATAAGGAATTTCAAGGACATCTTCAAAAGACGGAGCAGGAGCATAATCTTCTGAATCAGAAGAACCAGTTACTACGGTTGTCAGATCAGGAAGCTCAATCTGATTTTCTCCAGTCTCCATATTTTGAGCATAAAGTGAAAGAGCAAGGAGCAAGCCCACCAGAGCCCTGACTGTATATTTTCTTTCAATCATTTTCATCATAAAACTCCATTCAATTTTATACTGCCAGACTAATTAAGCAGGTTCATTACCTTTTGTCCCTGCTTTGTCCGCGGATATAACTCTATTAAAAGCTTTGCCGTTACCTCTGCATCGCCCCTTAATCCTGCTGCAATAAAAGCATCTACAGCTGAATATAAGGCGGAAGCAGCCTTGTCCTGACTGTCCTGACTGCTTGAACGATAATATTCGGCGGCCTTTAAATAATACTCGGCTGCCTTTTTTGAATTACCGGAATTAAAATAATAAGCGGCTATAAGGTCTGCATTTTGCGCAGCATTATACATTTCGTCACTTTCTTTTTGATAATCAAGGAGCTCCATGGCCAGATTAAAAGCCTCTTCCATCAGGTCTTTCTGAGCATAAAGCAGAACCAGTTCCGAACCTGTATTCCGGCCTTTTTTAGTGGAAGTCTTTCCTGCCCTTTCATACTCACCGATTTTTTCTACAAGGACCCGGTCGGTTCCACCAACTATTCTTTCCAATTCCACGATGCGCTGACCAATATTATCAGCAGAAGCCTGTTCCTTATAGCTCCGGATAATCAATCTGGCGGCAGCAAGAGCCTCTGTGAAATTTTCCTGCTGGTAATAGGCCTGCAGGAGATTTTTGTAAGCTCCATAGGCATAAATACTGTCCGGATATTTTGAAACCAGAGTTTTATTCTGCATGATAGCTTTATCTATTGCACCTGTTTTCATATTGCAGTCGGCGCTAAAGTAATAGGCGGCATCGGTATATTTTCCATCTACATAATTGTAAATATATTTTGTAAAGCGGGCTTCTGCCTGAGGGTAGTCTGCACTTGAATAAAAAATTTCTCCTGCCCTGTAGGCGGCTTCTTCTGCAGCAGGACTTCCCTTATAGTCTCTCTGAATTAATTCATATTCTTTATCTGCCTTATCAAGCTGACCCTGTTTTTCGTAGACTTTTGCAAGCTCAGAAATACATCTTACGGCAAAATCAGATTTTTCTTTTGTATAAGCAGAAAGAATTTGAATTGCCTTGTCATATTCCTTGCAGTCTGAATAAATTTCTGCACAGTAAATAATTGACTCTTCCTTCTCTTTCTGTCCGGGAGCAGTCTGTATCATACCCTGAGCCATTGAAGCTGCATTTTTCAAAAGTCCCTTCATCAAGGCTGATTTTGCGGCAAGCTCATAGGCCCTGTAACTGTAAGTCAAGGCTCCCTTATAAGAAGGGGCAAAAGCAGAAAGGATTTTATAAGAATCGTCATAAGCGGAATTTTTATAAGCGCTTACTCCCCTGTAAAAATCTGCCATCATTTTATAATCTGCTGCGGCTGACTTTGAAAGGGAATATTCAGAAAGCTGACTGTAGGCACTTTTATAATCAAGCAGATTGTAACTGCAAAGTCCTGCAAGATAGAGACGGAGGGGAGCCTTTGTTTTAAGGGCAAGGCTTCTGGCTTCATCCCAGCGCTTTAAGCGATACAGGGTCTTGGCATATTCCATTCTAGTCTCATCATCAAGTCTTTTATTTTTTTCAAGACCGGCAAAAAAGTCTGCAGCTTTTTCATAATGGCCGTTTTGCGAAAGAAGGACAGCGTACAGCAGGGCACAGGACTTGTCTGAAGTAAAGGCTTCCAGGAGCTGCAAGGCCTCTGCAGGATTGCTTTCTTTTAAGAGCATTGAAGCAATATAAGCATCCTGGGCAGAAGGATTTTTAAGCTTAGAGTAATAAGAAAGAGCGGCTTGAGAATCTTTTTCAAAAGCCCTGGTTCTCAACAAAAGAGAATGGAAGGAATCTGTAAGGCCTGTTACCTGCTCTTCAAGATCAAGAATTGCTGCTTCTTCCTGAAGAAGTTCCTTTTCTACCTGAAGGGCAGCAGCCTTTCCCTGCTGATCCAGTTTTATTTTTTCTTCGTAAATAAAGGCAGTATAAACTGTTGAAGGAAGCTTGCTTTCCTTTGCAAGGGCAAAATAAGACAAGGCATTCTTATAATCTTTTTTTGAATAGGCAGCTGCTCCAAGATTCAAACGGAAAGAACAGAGCATTTCCGTAAAATCCGGATTTTTATTTTCTTCCAGAGTACGATAGGCTTTTTCTACCTGCCCTGTTTTTTCATAGGCATCTGCCGCATAAATTGTAAGAGCTGCATAAACTTGCCGGGAAAAATCTTCTGAATTCAGTTGTCCGTAAAGCCAGATTGAATCCTTGTAACGGCCGCAATTATTATAGGCAAAAAGCAGCTTTTGAAGGGCTTCATCATATTCTGCTCTGGTAAAAAAGTTTCCCTGACCGGCAACATATTCCAGAAGCGGGATGGCAAGCTCATATTGCTCCATAAAAAACTGAATTCTGGAAGAATATAAAATTGCAGAATGATAAAACTGCTTTTTATTTTCCCTCAGTTCTACATCGCAGACTGTATGGAAAGCAGAAAGGGCACTTGTATAATCGCCGTCATAGTAGCAGGCTAAAGCAAGATAGTACCAGCACTCTGAATACTGTTCTGCACCAAACCTCAGGGATGAAAGAACATTTGAAAAATTTTCCTGGGCTTCTTCAAAGCGATTCATGGCAATAAGAGCCCGCCCCTTTAAGATCCTTGCATTTATTATGAATACAGACTGAGGATATTCTTTTTCAAGCAGCTCTGCCTTTTCCAGGATTCCGGGATAATAGTTTGCATTGGAAAAAATCGTTAATTCGTTGTAAAGTTCTAACTCCGAGTTTTTTGCATCAGTCTGAACCTGGGCAGTTAAAAGTGCCGGAAGTACAAAAAAAACAAGGAATAAAATTGAAAAAAGTTTTTTAGTCATAAGCTTATATTCTCAATTAATCGGGAAAAAAGCTGTCACTTGCTCGTGCTCTGGTAAGATAAACTGAATCCTCTTTATAGAGCATGCAAAAATCATCAAGTGAAATAGCCCTTCCATTCATAAAAACAAAGCAACCAAAGGATTTGTTACTAAAATAAGGGAAAAAAACAAGGCAATCGTTAAAGACTTTTACCTCCGGGCTTACGGTTTTATCTGTCTCGCGGATTGCTCCAAAATAAAAATTTCCCGGTTCTGTTGATGCCAGAACATAGAGCAGAGATTTAAGAACTGAAACATTGTAGCCGGAATCTTCTATAAAGGAAACTGTATTAACGGTACCTGCCCCGCTTATTGTTGCAGCAAAAGGATTAACGGTTACATCTGCTCCGGACTCCTTATAAAGATAAACCTTTCCTGTGTTTATTGAAATAAGGGCTGCAGAAAGATTGCGGATCCAGTTCAGAGAAAAGAAGAGATTATACTTTTGAGAAAGAACTCCCTGATAGCCGTTATCCTTTACATTAACGGTTTCTACCAGCAAAGGAGCCCTTTTTAATTTACTTCCTGCCACAGGTTCTACAAGTCCGTCTGCAATCCATTTTAAAAAGCCTGCAGAAGAAAGATAGAGTTTATTGCTTTCTATGTTGCTGCTGTTAAATGCTTTTCCGTTTGAAATCTGTACCAGCTCGTTGTTTTCATCATACATGGCTTCTGGCACATACATAATTTTGCCAAGATTTTTCTGAATCATTCCAACCATCTGCAGAACGCTGGTATAACGATCATCATCAACCGTTACATATTTCCAGGGCAGAGTAACTGCAGTCATATTGTACATAGCTTCAAAGGAAAGTGAATAAAGTGCCTCAAAAGAAATTCCCGTAGAAGCCCCTTTAGAAGCATAGTTGCCGTAAATTACCATGTCGGCAAGGGCTGTTTTTCCGTAAGGGGTAAACTGTACATAAATATCGCTGTCTACAGAAAAATACCAGCGGATACGAAGGGCTTCATCTGTTTTTTTATCTCTAACTAAGACCCAGCTTCCCGGAGCATCTCCAGGATATATTTCCTGCTGTTCATAAGACACTCCCTTATTTGAATAAACCTTAACATTTATTACTGAACAGGGAGCAACATAAATCATATAGGATGAATCGGATTCTTCCAGTCTTACCTGAAATTTTTCTCCGGCATTGTTGTCATAAATTTCCGGAAGATTCATGCGGACAGCTTGCAAAGGAGCTTCGAACCAGCGTTCTTTAAGATCTTTTCTAATTTCCGAAGAATCCGGAATTCCCCAGGAATTATATGCTGCAAAAAGTGGCAGACTAATTAAAAAAAGCAAAAAGCCAGTCGCCATTAACCTTTTAATAATCTTCATTTTCTCACCTTCCCTATTCGGCAGGGTCTACATCGGTAGCACCTTCGGCTTTACTGATTTCTCCCTTTACAAGAGAACCATCACTTAATAATATCATACCCCGGCTGTTTTCGTCAGGGTGGCGTCCTACAGGCGCATTCGAAAGCAGCAGTTTAAGTCTATTCAGCTGATTTACCTCTGAACTGCCCGGATCGTAATCAATTGCACTTATATTTGCATCAGGAAAACGACGACGCAATTCTTTTATCATGCCCTTACCGGTAACATGATTTGGAAGACAGGCAAAAGGCTGAACACAGGCAATGCTTGGAGCACCCTCGTGTATGAGCTCAACCATCTCGGCAGTGAGGAACCAGCCTTCTCCGGTCTGATTACCAAGCTGTACTATATCATCGACACCTTTCATCAATTCATAAATAGAGGAAGGCGGGTCAAAACGGCGGCTTTTTTTAAGATAAAGCTTCATCTGCTTACGGTAAAGCTCCAGAAACCAGATAAGCATTTTTGCCCTGCGCACTTTTTTGACAGACAGCTTAAGATCTTTATGACGAATAATATCAACCGAAAAAGTATAGAAGAAAAAGTCTGCAAGGTCCGGCATTACACACTCTGCTCCTTCTTTTTCTATCGTATCTACAATGTGATTGTTTGCCGTCGGATGGAATTTTACAAGAATCTCTCCAACGACACCAACCCGCGGCTTTTTTACAGGTTTAAGAGGCAGCTCATCAAATTCACGGACAATTCCTTTTAAAAGTCTGTGATAGGAAGCCCAGCCTGCTTTATTTATGAAAAGCTTTTCGGCGCGGGCGTTCCATTTTTCGTAGAGCTGGTTGGCGCTTCCTGAAACTGCTTCATAAGGACGAACTCTGTAAAGAAGCCTCATAAAGAGATCCCCAACCATTACGGATTTTACCAGCTTATCAATAAGAGGCAGGGTCAACTTAAAGCCCGGGTTTGTTTCTAAGCCCAGGGCACTAAGACTTATTACAGGAATATGGCCCCAGCCTGCATCATTTAAAGCCCGGCGAATAAAGCCTATATAATTTGTAGCACGGCAACCACCACCGGTCTGAGTAATAAGAAGGCTTACATGATTCAAATCATACTTACCGCTTTCAAGAGCGGCCATCATCTGTCCGGTAACAATTATTGACGGATAACAGGCATCGTTATTAACATAGCGCAAACCTGCATCAACAGCCTTAGGGTCCACAGAATCAAGGACAACAAAATTATAACCGGCAGATTCAAAAGCTTTTTTAAGCAGCCTGAAATGAATTGGTGACATTTGAGGAGCAATAATCGTATGGCTATACTTCATTTCTTCCGTAAAAACAACACGATTATAAGAGGAAGATTTAAAAACCGGTTTTACATTATTACGGCGTCTGGCTTTTACGGCAGCAATAAGGGAACGAATTCGGATTCTTACAGCACCAAGATTACTTCCTTCATCAATTTTGATGAGGGTATACATGCGGTTTTTAGCCCTTAAAATTTCATCTACCTGATCGGCTGTTACTGCATCAAGCCCGCAGCCAAAAGAAGTAAGCTGCACCAGCTCAAGATCAGGCATTTCTGCTACAAACTGAGCTGCCCGGTAAAGGCGGTTATGATAAGTCCACTGGTCTACAATACGAAGCGGTCTTTCTATTTTTCCAAGATGAGCAATGGAATCTTCCGTAAAAACTGCCAGGCCAAGCCCCTTTATCATTTCCGGAATTCCGTGATTTATTTCGGGATCCAGATGGTAAGGGCGTCCTGCAAGAACAATTCCGCTTGCCCCCTTTGTAATTACTTCTTCAAGAGCTTCTTCGCCGGCCCGCTGGACATCCTTTTTAAACTGCTCCTGTTCCTGCCAGGCTTTTTCTACAGCATCAAAAACTTTTTCTTTTGTAAGAGAAGGAAACTTAGGAAGCAGTTCTTCTGCAAGTCTTTCGGACAGAGCCTCTTTATCGTAAATAGGCAGAAAAGGATCCATAAAAGTTATTGAAGAATCCTGACGCAAAACTTCTATATTATTGCGCAATACTTCCGGATAACTTGTTACAATAGGACAATTGTAGTGATTTCCTGCACCTTCATCCTCTATTTTTTCATAAGGTGCACAAGGATAGAAAATAAACTTTATACCTCTCTGTAAAAGAGACTCTACATGGCCGTGACTGATTTTTCCGGGATAACAGACAGATTCTGACGGAATAGTTTCCAGTCCCTTTTCATAAACCTTGCGGTTTGACCGTTGACTTAAAATAACCCGAAAGCCAAGCTCATTAAAAAAGGTAAACCAGAGAGGATAGTTCTCGTACATATTAAGGACGCGGGGAATACCAACTTCACCCATTGGAGCATCTTCTATTTTTCGCGGAACATAATGAAAAAGTCTCTTTGTCTTCCAGTCAAAAAGATTTGGAAGAGGTCCTACATCATCGTCGTCCAGACCGGTATTTTTTTTGTTACTGGCATCTATGATATTATTTTTTTCTTCTAACTCTGCTCCCTTTTCACAGCGGTTTCCTGTTATAAAGGTTCTTTTTTCACTGGCTGTAGAGAAGGTATTTATTGTAAGCAGACAGTTGTTCTGACATTTTCCGCAGCGACGCAGCTCAAGATCTACATGAAATTTTTCCAGCTCCTGCAGACTTGCAATTCTTGAACGAACATCATGAACTGTGCCTTCCGGTTCCCCCGGTTTTGGCATCATCAAATCCTGCCACTGATCCAAAGCTATAAGGGCAGAACCATAAGCCCCCATGAGCCCCGCAACATCAGGACGGTAAACTTCTACACCGGCAATTTTTTCAAAGGCCCTCAGAATGGCATCATTAAAGAAAGTGCCTCCCTGAACGACGACCTTACTGCCGATATCACTTGCCTTGCGCAGCTTTATTACTTTAAAAAGTGCATTTTTAATTACAGAATAAGAAAGACCTGCCGCAATATCTGCAACAGAAGCCCCTTCTTTCTGGGCCTGCTTTACGCGGGAATTCATAAATACCGTACAGCGGCTGCCCAAATCCACAGGCTTAGGAGCCATAAGAGCAATTTTACCGAATTCCTTTACATCCATGCCCATGGTGTTTGCAAAATTATCCAGGAAGGAACCGCAGCCCGAAGAACAGGCCTCATTGAGCTGAATGGAAACAATGGCACCATCCTTCATGCGCAGGGCCTTCATGTCCTGACCGCCTATATCCAAAAGGAATTCTACGCCGGGAACAAAAAAGTTTGCCGCACGGAAGTGGGTAATAGTTTCTACCTCGCCGGCATCTACTCCTAAAGCTGCCTGAAAAAGGGCTTCTCCATAGCCGGTAGAAACGGCACGGGCAATATATACATCTTCCGGAAGCTTGGCATATAGATCCTTAAGAACCTTTACTGCAAGTTCTACCGGGTTACCCTGATTATGGGCATAAAAACTCCATATTATACGGCCGTCTTTATCAATAAGGACAGCTTTTGTTGTAGTTGAACCGGAATCCAGGCCAAGAAAAACAGGACCATGAGTTTTATCCAGATCTCCCCGCCGGGCCTTCTGCTCTGAATGGCGTACTTCAAATTCATCAAGCTCTGCCTGATTTTTAAACAAGGGCTCCAGACGCTGAACTTCGCTTAACTCGGCCCCCACAAGATTTTTAAGGCTGTCGCGGAATTCCTGCAAAGTCGGGAACTTAAAATCGACGGCTGCTTCTCCGCTGAATTTCCGTTCTGCGCTAAAGGCACAACCGCTGGCAACAAAAAGCTGGGAATCCTGGGGAACAATAACCTCTTCCGGCTTGAGTTTAAGGGTTTCTATAAAACGCTGGCGCAGCTGGTCCAAAAAGTGCAGAGGGCCACCCAAAAAGGCAACATTACCCCGGATAGGTTTACCGCAGGCAAGCCCCGAAATTGTCTGACTTACTACTGCCTGAAAAATTGAAGCGGCAATATCTTCGCGGCGGGCACCTTCATTAATAAGAGGCTGAATATCGGTTTTGGCAAAAACACCACAACGGGCGGCAATAGGATAAATCTGTCTGGCTCCCTTGGCAAGCTCGTTTAATCCCATGGCATCTGTTTCCAGCAGGGCTGCCATCTGGTCTACAAAGGCACCTGTTCCACCGGCACAGGTACCGTTCATGCGCTGTTCTACGCCGCCTTTAAAATATGTAATCTTGGCATCTTCGCCGCCAAGCTCAATTACAACATCTGTCTGAGGAATAAGTTTTTTTACTGAGGTTGTTGCTGCAATTACTTCCTGAACAAAAGGAACATTGAGCCATTGAGAAACAGAAAGACCACCGGAGCCGGTAACTTTAACGGAAAGAGTCTCTTTTTTTCCTAAAGGAAGCTCTTTTTCAAGAAAATCCAGAGCCTTATTAACAACTGCTATGATTGTATTACGAATATCTGCTCTATGACGCTGGTAATCGCCATAAATTAAGTTATCTTTATCATCAAGGACTGCAACTTTTACGGTTGTAGAACCTATATCTATACCCATGCGGACAGGAAGAGTAGCTGTACTGTCAGTTAAATCCATAGCTATAATTTAACAGTAAAATAGTAAATTTTCAATGGCAGTGTCATCCCAAATGGTACTGCGTCCTGAATGGTACTGTCATCCCGAATGGTAGTGTCATCCCGAACTTGTTTCGGGATCTCATACAAGCAGCTGCCGAACCAACTTCAGCATGACTTACTTGGCAGAAACTTTTACAATCTGACCAGGGGCAATAAGCTCAAAATCAAAGTCTACAGGATTTCCTGCCTTATCAAAAGCATTTTCAAAAAGATAAAAGCCCGGTTCTCCGCTGACAGGTTTGATTACTCCCTTTACAGTCTTTGAGGCCTTTATTTCTGCACCAACCCCGGCTTCGCTTATATGTCCCCGCTGGGATTCTATTACATAGATACGAATTTCATCCTTACTATGAGCAGAAATAACTACAGCCTGAGCTTTGGCACTTGCAAGAATTCCGTCATAAATATCGGTATAATCCTTTGCAAGCAGGGCCTTTTCCTCCAGGAAATCTGCCTTTAACCGGGCTTTTTCTGCTTCGTTATCTCTCTTTAATTTTGTAATTTCGCTGTTGAGATTTGTAATCTGAGAACCAAGCTCTTTTACCTCTTCAGAAAGCCTTAAAGAAGAATTCTGAAAGGTATTTCCCATATTCTGAACAAGTTTTTTAGAAGCATCCAGATAAGAAGAAGCCGAATTCTTAAAAGGAATTTTCTCCAGAGGCCCAAGCACCGATGTATACTGATCATAAAAATTCTGGAACTGGCCTAAGCCAAGAACAATCGTTTCATCTTCTACACTATTTTCTTCTATAAAGCCTTTAAAATCAAAGTCCTGGGAAGGCAGCTGCGAATAAAGTCCTACAATTCTCTGGCTTTCTTCCTTTGATAAGTCCGGATCAAGCTCTGCAATCTCGGCAAGATACTTTTGAGAAACCTCCGTTACGGCATTTCTTATTTTTTCGGCACTGTTTTTTCTTTCATCGGCCATTGTTGTCTGCAGATCATCAATTCTGTTTTCATATTCCTTTGAAATCTTGTCTATTTCAAGCTTATGCAGACGCCTTTCGCTATCCAGAGCCTGTTCCTGCTGTCTTGCTGCCTCAAGCTTTGCAGTATCATATTCATCAAGCTGCTTTTTATACTCCGCAAGCTCGTTATCTGCAAGGACTATAAGAGGTTCATAATATTCATTCACAAGCAGAACCGAATTATCATATTCCTCTAAAACTTTATCCTTTCTTTCTTTAGCTTCGGCTGCCTTAAGGGTTAAAGAATCAATAAGGAACAAATCGCTGTCTCTTTTTTCTACAGCCTTATTAAGGGCAACATCCCTATCCGAAATAAGGTTCATTTTATTTTTCATTGCATTATCATAATTTGACTGAACCTTAGAAACAGAATCCAGAAGACTTTTAATATTGAGGCCTTCAAATTCTTCAAGGCTTACAGAAATTTCGGAATTCTGCTTTTGGATGCGGGCGGTAATTCCCCAGGAAATAAGAAATACAACAAGAAGAGAAGAAGTCAAAAGAAGAATGGAAAAGAAAGATTTATTCTTTCTGGTCTTGGCATATTCTTTTTCCAGATCATAAGATTGAGTTGTTTTAGAAGTCTGCAGCCTGCTGAGCTCTTCGTTTAGAAAAAGAAGAACTTCGCTGTGGCGCTTGTCCAGATCAAGTTTTGAATTTTTTACTTTGTTGTCATTGTCCATATTCCATTCCATCCTTCTGGTGCACTCTTATTACCCATTCTTTCCAGGAATACCTGGGTAAGGTCATTCAACTCGCAGTTTTTAAAGTGCTTGCGGGCAGACTTCCAGTCTCCGTCATAATAGGCCTGTAAACCTTCTTCAAAAAGCTCATACTTTGGTAAAAGCTCTTTATCCATCTCGTTGGTATCAAAAGGGAAGTAGATTTTTTTACCCAGAGTTTTTCCCTTTACCTGAACGGTATCAATTTCAAAGAATTTATAGCGGGCTGTTTCAGAAAGGGTTTCATCCTTAATGTATGCAGAAACAATTACAGGCAGATGATATACGCGGGTAAGCCCTTCCAGACGGGAGGCCGAGTTTACATTATCACCGATTACAGTATTAGCCATGTGTTCATTTGAACCGATATTTCCGTAGAAAACATTTCCTCCATCAATACCAACTCCGACATCCAGAGATACGGCAATAAAGATTTTTTCTTCTGATTCTGTAAGCTTGCGTTTCTTTTCAATTTCCTGGCGGCGCTGTTTCATGGTTTCTCTAAGGCTTGCAGTGGCATGAGTAATGTCCCAGGCAGCAAGAATTGCATTGTAAGATTTGTTGTGGCGGGATTCCAGGGTTCCATAAACAGCAAGGATTGCATCTCCAATAATAGATCCAACTACTCCGGAATTTTCGTGAACATTGTGAATTACCCTGTTGTAGTGAACATTCAAAACATCAATAATATCGTTTCCAAGGGTTTCCGTTCTGTAAGTAAAGCTCTTGATATCTGAAAAAAGCATTGCAAGCTCTCTCTGACTTCCTTCCAGCCCGATACCCTGATCTGTATAAGCCTTGGCAACAACATCCTTTGGAACAAATTTCTGGAAAGTACCAAGCAGGTTATTTACCGAAGAAGAAAGAGAATTAAAAGAAGCTGCAAGATATGTAATATCATCATTTTTGGCATGTGAAAGATCAATTATTTCCAGCTGTTTGTGCTGCTGCATTTCATAAAGGTCATTGGTTATCATTCTTACAGGTTTAAATTCGTGATTAAGGATGAGCCAGCCTATAACTACGAAAGCAACTGTAAGGACAACAATAATGAGCAGGGTGATGAGATAAACATTCTTTGTGTTGGCATCCAGGTCTGAGCGTTTTTCAGCACGAATAAGATAGTAGCCCCATTCATTCTGGTATTTATAAACTCCAAAATACTCTCCATTCTCATTCTGAAAAGTTATGGAACCTTCCTTTATATCTTTTGCAAGATTGGCATTTAATTCGTTCAGTTTTTCTTTATCGTAAAAATCTTCCCAGACATCGGTAAAATTATTGCAGGCAGAAAAAGCTATCTGTCCGTCCGGCATCACACCAATGGCAATACTGTGTTTATTGGAAAAACCGGATTTGGCAACCTTTCTAAGAGCTTCTACAGAGCCTTCCTTATCATCTGAGTAATTGTAAATCTGAAACTGATTTGAAGCATTTGTATACAGCTCTTTTAACTGCTCAACCATGATTGTGTTGTTTAAATTAATAATCTGTTTTTTGGAAAGCTGAATTGAAAGATAATTTGTAGCAAAATTAGACAGAAGAATAATACTTATAAAAATAAGCAGAATCTTAAGTCCAAGCGGGACAATTCTTGTTTTCCCGACCTTAGAAAAGAGACCTTTTTTCGAAGCCATTAGATGTCCTCCAGATGGAACATAGGGGATTTGTACTATATAATTGTAAATCAATTGAACAAATTTCGCAATCTTATTATTCTTATAATATGAAAAAAAATGAGGACAGCTTGAACGAAAAACCAAAAAAATCGATTGTACGCTCGGGACTTATACTTTCTTTAATGACCTTTGCCTCCCGAATTATGGGGCTCATCCGCGAAATGACCAAGGCCTCTTTTTTAGGCACAG
>JAEEGL011529858.1_pt1 | contig 16434 bp, 27 predicted proteins | sample 9134231 | NCBI WGS metagenome assembly JAEEGL01 (sample SAMN16246548, study PRJNA631951) | gut metagenome | biome: gut microbiome; feature: rumen; material: fiber-attached | host: Bos | place: Iran: Karaj | collected 2018-10
TACCTAACAGGGGTGAACGAACAAACAAACTACAACATAACCTACTATCAAAGTCAACAAAACCACACCTGTCCTCACAACCTGTGCACATCACGCACAACACCAAAAACCACCTCCGGCGGAGAGGTGGCTTGGTATATGGAAGTTTGTACATTAAGTTTTTTATACAGGAAATTATTCTGTCTGAGAATAGGTGGTGTTTATTTTAAGACAAACCATATAAACCATTAAGAGAGGAATGTACAGCAAAGATCGCTCCTTGCCTAACCTCATTATATCACAAACTAAAAGGAAATACACTTATTTAATAACGGTGTAACTACACCCTTAATCTTCTGATTTTCAAACTTCAATATGCCCTGCTTATACGCTGCAACGCATAACCTTAAATAATAATTTTCTCGTGCATTCATGAAAATAGTTTGTTCAGTATGATCATTATAATCACACGCAAACCTATGAACTGTGTTCGGATCGTGTTTACTGCTCAAATACAAATATCCATTCCTTGCCATCCAAATACCAATATCATTGCCATTAATAACAAGCACGCCCCAGAACGTAGCATCAGCCGGTTTCTTTTCTATAAAGTGTTTATTATCACGTAACATCTCATTATCAATCGCATACCGGCCATACTCTGTATTATCAATCAACTTACCAAATTTACTCTGCTTCTTAGCATCTCGATACGCTTGGTTCTTAATATAATTAACTACAATCAAACCATCCTTAAAAGTCCTAAATTCGCTATTATAAGGTAAATCTAGATCAAAATATGCAAAGTAAGGATTAGTAATAGACAACGCATTACCTAGAAAAACAACCTGTATATCTCTTAACCTACCAACAGTCTCAATAATATCAAGCATCATTGTAACTTCGTTCTTCAAATATCTATATGTACCACTAGCACCATCTAAGATAAATTCATCAAACACAATAGTCTTAACCTTTGGAAATGCAGTTGACTTCAAAATATTACTAGTTGACAAAGGTACAGCATAACCGCACACCTCACCGTTACACGTAAACTTAGTCAAATCCTTACCTTTTCTAACCTTTAAATCATCATCTTCAAAATATCCGTTAGCCTGTAAATCGTTCCAAAAAGTGCCGAGTGCCATATCAAGCTCGGTCTTATATCTTCTAAGATAAATAAATTGCTCACCGGTTTTCTTAAACTTTTTCAACATTGCAACTTTAGCGTTAAAAGTCTTACCACAACCACGCTCACCGATCACAAACGCTAACAGGAAATTAAAGGAAAAGAGTTTATCATAGTTATAGAAAATTTTATTATTCATGTCATCCTCATAAAATCGCCACCAGATAGCTGCCGTAGTTTAACGCTGATTTCCAATCAGTTTAGCTGTAAAGACGCTTCTTCAGCATGGATGACCTCTACATACTCATCAAACCTTAACGACAGTATCTAGCGACTTTAAAATTCAACCTTCGGCGATAAACTCACCATCGGCTACCTCTAGTATATCATAGTTTTCCACATGTGGAAAAGTGAGACCAATTTTACACTTGCATTATTAATTTTATTTACATATAATAAAAGTATCAACCATAACATTAAGGAAGGAGGTAATATTGGTGGGTAAACATTCAATCAAAATACAAAAACTACCGTCAACAGTACACTATATTAAAGTAAATTTTAAATAAGGAAACAACACTATGAGAAAATCAGCATCAGTTAACTATGAAAAAACTACAACTTGGAACACCAACCTAACCATCGGCGATAAGCTCGAAGGTGTTTACACCAGCAAAGATGAGTTTGAAGGAAACTTTGGCCATACTACTAAATATGTCATCGAAGCTGAAGATGGTACTAAATACGGTGTTTATGGATCAGCATCGCTAAACCGCCAATTTGCCAAAATCCCTACCGGATCATACGTTTGGATTGAGTATACCGGTGAAACCACATCTCAAAATGGTCGCATTGTAAAGACCTATACAGTCGACTTTGATGATGAATACGAAAAATAAACAGTAACGTTGTGGAGGGGATCGCCAACCCCTCCATTTTAGGAGGTAACTATGGCAATACGCTTTGATAAAAGTTACAACGCTGAAATACGCAGAGTTGTAAAAAATTTTAATCAGAAACGTAATAGGGCTATTAGAAGAGGTTTTACGCATCTTCCACCGGCCTTAACGGTTAGTGAATTAAAGTCAAGATATGAAACTAGATCGCAACTTAATCGTGATCTTAATTTACTACGAAAATTTAACACCGGTAAGGATAGTGCTCTTAAAACTATAGAAACCTCCGGCGGTGCTAAAGCTATCAAGTGGGAATATGAATATTTAAAATCCAACCTTCAACAAGCTAAGAAATTCTACGACAGGGAAATAAAAGAAGCATCTAAATTAGATACACCTATGATGGTAGCGAAGGCCGAATATCTAAATAACCTAAAAGCTAAAAGAGATTATCTCGATCTTGAACTCTCTCAACTTAATCAATCACAATTTAGAACATTTAGGTCAACTATTAATGAATATTTATACGCTAATGAACGAAACCTGAAAAGCTATCGCTCTTGGATGTCTGAAGTCGAAACCATCATGCGAAGTCTTGGCTATGATAATAAAACCATCAATAAATTCTTTGAAGGGTTTGATGAATTAACACCAAAACAATTCCTTACGATGTATCGACAATCTAATTTAGTCAGCCGTATATATGAATTATACATCCCTACACGTGAAGGTGATTTTAAGTTATCCACAACCGAAGATGATGCCAAAGAACTTATTAACACTTTTATGGTGGAAAAAGATGAAATGATTGCAAAAGCTAAAGCACAAGATGAAATTGAAGATAAAGGTTTAGAGGAATTCGTACAGGAACTGACCAAAACCAAACTAGAACAACACAGAAATCAACCAGCTAAACTAAAACGTGAAAATCTTACTGAAAAACAGATTAAACAATTAAAAGAACTTGGCTGGGATGATTTAATAGAATGATTGCTTTTACAGCAGACTTTGAAACTACAACCGATGTTAACGATTGTAGATTATGGGCGTACGCTTTGTGTAATATAGATGATCCTTCAGAATTCTATTATGGTACAACCTTTGAAGAGTTTATAGATTTCTGCAGTCATCCGAAAAAGAATTACACGTTGTATTTTCATAATCTCAAATTTGATGGTTCGTTTATTATCTCGTGGCTTCTTCAAAACGGTTTTGAATATATATCAGACAAAAGGGAACGAAGAGAATTCACGTTTACCACGCTTATTACAGATCGTGGGCAATTCTATGCTATAGAGATATATTTTAGTGTCAACGGACATCATACTAATAAAGTTAAAATCTTAGACAGTCTAAAGATATTTCCTAATTTCTCGGTAGAACGTGTAGCCGAAGGCTTTGGCCTTCCAATCCATAAACTAGAAATAGACTACAAACAGAAACGACCTATCGGCTGGCAACTAACTGAACAGGAAATTGCTTATATTAGAAACGATGTTGAAATTATGGCACGTGCTCTTCATATCATGTTTGAACAAAACCTCAACAAGATGACCATTGCAGGCGATGCTTTTGCCTCATACAAAAGTTTTATGCCAGCGTTTAGAAGGAGGTTTCCGGTACTGCCAAAAGAAGTAGACGCAGATATTAGACTAGCATATAGAGGTGGTTTTACTTATGTAAACGATATATACAAAGAGGTTCCTGTAGGGAAGGGAATTTGTATAGATAAGAACTCAATGTACCCATCTAAAATGGTACAACAGCCTTTGCCTTACGGTAAACCGGAATTCTTTGAAGGAAAATATCAACACGATGAAACTATGCCATTATATATCCAAAGTTTTACTTGTAAATTTGAATTAAAGAAGGGAAAGATACCAAACATCCAACTTAAAAATAATTTGTCTTTTATGCCTAACGAGTATCTATCTTCATCTAAAGATGAATTAATTACTGTTAGTTTATGTAACCCAGATTATGAGCTTTTCTTAGAAAATTATAATGTGTCAGATGTTACCTATCATGGTGGCTGGAAATTCAAACAATGTAAAGGGATGTTTGATGACTATATTAATTATTGGATGGAACAAAAGATTAAAGCCGGTAAAGAGGGAAACCAACCGATGCGACAGATCGCTAAATTAATGTTAAATTCTCTTTATGGCCGCTTTGGTCTATCTATTAACGCTCGCCAAAAATACCCTTATCTCGATAGTGAAGGTATTGTAAAATTTGCATTACTACCGGAAGAAGAACGTGAGCCTGTATATATCCCTGTAGCTTGTTTTATTACTAGCTATGGTAGAGTGGACACGATCAGGACATCACAAAAGATCAGGGATTATTCCCTTGCTAAATATGGCAAAGATGCCTACCTCTATTCAGATACAGACAGCATCCATTGTATGATTGATGATCAAGACTTAGAGAATTTAAAAGATGATATATTTATAGATGACTATGCTCTTGGTGCTTGGGCAAAAGAAAGCGATTTTGATCGTGCTCTATTTATTAGACAGAAATGTTATGTTGAAGAAGAAAAAGGAAAACTTAATGTTACTGTAGCTGGTTTACCAAAATACCTAACACCTCTTATTACCTTTGATAACTTTAAACGTGGCTTTACAACTGAAGGACTAACCTTAGCAGAGATGGTTGACCTTGCATCCAAGAACGGTGCAACCGAAGAACAAATCAAAAAACTCCATCCTAAGCTTACCTATAAGTATGTCAAAGGTGGAGTTATTTTGGCTGACACCGATTTCACTATCAAATAATCCGGTGCTGCGGGTAACTATTAATTATATGCTTACACCATCTATTTTGTCAAGCATTTCTTGTAACATTTTAGCGGCATCTCTGTTATCAAAAACCTTCCAGATGCTGGCATCTCGAAACCTAGTATCATGACTTTCCACATGGCAACCTAATATCTTTGCCTGAATAGCAGTCCTACCAGTTGCATAAATAGTCTTATACTTTGCCATTTCCCTAAGTAGTTTAGACTGTGGCATGTCGCACAATATATCAATATCTTTTGGCATGGAACTGGTTGCATAATAAAGCTTAATAGATCTACCAGCGTATGCTTTATCTTTAGTTTTCTCTTTTACTTTATACTTTTCCACAGACTTTACATCTACCGACAACGGTAAATAGATAGACTTGCCAAAAAATCCCACATTCTCTGCTGTACTCGGTAATCCACAAACCAAAATACAGTCCTTATATTCTCTTAGATATTCATAGTAGTTAGGATTGCGATTATTATGTATAAAGATAATAGAATGATCAGGGTGATCCTTCATTTCCGGAAGCCTAATCGTAATCCAGTTTCTATCGGTCTTTACGTTTGGTATAATGTTTTTGACAATCTCTTTAGAATAGTAATAAGCACCATTGTACTTATCACCTTTTCTTGTCATATTATTACGTTTCTTAGCATAAAGAGGATGTGTATGGTCTATGATCATTCTTCACCTCTTTTCTTCAACCATTCCTCACGTTTCTCTTTATCAAAAATTAGCTCTTTGAACAACTCAACATTCATATATTCATCATTTTCTTTCATATAATTCCCTCCTCTTTTAGCGTTCCTAATGCTGGATAGTCAATCTTCAAACGGTCTATCACCGTACCAGCCAACTTAATTTCATAGTAATACCCTGTTGGTTCTTTGACTACCCTCCATAATTTTTGATTACTTAAATATGTAGTCATCCATCGGCCTCCATAGTTTCTTTAGCTTTTCTATTTAATTCTAATATTTCTTCAACGGTTAAATTGCCCCAACGTTCTTCAAAACTCATTCTTCACCTCCGAACAGCAAAAATATCTCTCTATCATAGTCATGAATTTTACCTGTTTTTCTGGCAAATATAGTGATTGTTGTTTCGTCAGAAAGATGTGCCAAATCAAATGTGATACCACCTTCTTTCAACCTTTCCCAAGCCTTGAGCTTTTCGACAAAATCATTAACTGAAGGTGGTAATTTCTCATCTTCTAAACCTTTATCCATCCATTCTATAATTTTTGATAAATCGTCATCTTTGTAATCTTCCCACACCTCGTTGAGTTCGGTGAGAGAACGATAACCACCAATTGTTATAGGTTGTACCTCTTTTATCTCCCCAGTTTTCTTATTTCGTAGTTTCATAACTATTCTTCTTTGCCTTCCCTCTTTTACTGATCCTACCACCTTTAGCACCACAAGCTCTAACCTCTTCCGGTGTCATACTAGCAAAACCTCCGGTATGACCATTGCGTCCGCCTTTAGCACCGATTAATTTGTAAAAGTTTTTGCCATGCTTTTTTCTATTGGTTGCAGCGGCTTTTAAACCACCTATCTTTGTTCCTGGCATAATTCCTCTATTTGGTTTTCTTAGTTGTTTTCTTAGTTGTTTTCTTTGCTGATTTCTCCAAAGCAGTCAAACGCTTGTTCAATGCTTCTAGCTGTTGTTCAAAACTGTCCATGTATAATTCAAGGTCAGCTAGTCTCCATGCTAATTCGCCTTTAGTGATCATTTGTTACCTCCTAAATCTTTGATCATATTATTGCTCTCTTCAAGGGCTTTTGCTATTCTATTTAAGTTATTATTGATGTTAGCAAGCATCACATCTATATTGTTCATATTATTTACCAAAACTTATAGTATCGTTTAAATCTTTAGCTTCTTTGTTAAAAGCTGCAAGACCTTCCATTGCTTTTTTGTGAGCCTCTTCTAGTTTTTTCATTTCTTCTGGTGTCATACCGTTCCTTTCTTTTAATGTTTATACCTCTATTATAAGCGATAAAAACGACAATGTCAACACTTATTTTCAACAAAGTTTTCCACAGGTGCAAAAGTTTTCCACAAGTACAATATGCTATAATTAAATAGAAAGGAGCTCTCATGATTATAGAAAAAACTAGATACGACTATATCGGTCTATCTACTGATAGTAAACCATCCACAGCTATTGATGGATCAACCTTTTACGAAGCTGACACCTCAAAGCTGTATTTCCTCTATAAAGGAACTTGGTACGAGAAAACATCAAACGTGTTAACTAATATTGAAAAGGACATGAAATGGTAGAATTCCCTAATGAGTATAGATGGGATTTTATTGGTCTATCCAGCGATACTAAACCAACAAAAGAAACTTCAGAAAACGTAACAGATGGTTCCACCTATTACGAAGTAGACACCTCTAAATTATACGTTTATTACGGTTCTGAATGGTATGAAAAACAGTCTACCGGTGGTGGCGGTGGTGATGGTAATTGTATCGTTGTTGGTTTAACAGCCGACCTAGAGCATGGTACGGTTTCAACCGATAAAACTGCTAGAGAATTGCTTACTTACCTTCACGAAGGCAAATGTTTTCTCTCCAGCATAGTTTTAGATCCCGACATTAATTCACCTGTTTGTTTACAGTTATATTATGGAGTATTGATACGTGATGGAGCAGATTATTATATCGCAGCGTTTACACATTCACCTGAACAAATTGTTAAATTAGATTTCGTTGCAGCATCACTAGATGATGTGTTTACTGCACCACTACCTAACTAAAGAAAGGATTAAAATGACAATTTCACCAAATGAATACAGATGGGATTTTCTCGGTTTGTCAACCGATCCGAAACCAACCGCAGAAACATCTGAAAACGTAACAAACGGATCAACCTATTATGAGCCTGATACTTCAAAACTTTATATTTATTATGATGGTACTTGGTATGAAAAAGAAAGCACCGGTGGTGGCGGTGGCGATACCAGCCAATTCATTGAAATTACCGATGCATCTGTAAACTATCCTGTAAACAATCCAACCAGAGTTTCACTTGTTGACATGCCTGATGGTATTTATTATATCAATACAAGCAAGTCTGTTTGTATTGGACAAGTTGAACAAACACAGTATCGTGTTAGTAGAGGTGAATGGGTTGTCTTAACAACTCGTAACTCTAATTCCAAATATTTCCAAGTTTTCCATTATGATCAAGTCTATAGTGGCACAGTAAGTATATTAACAGGTGGTGTAACAGGAATATACAAGCATCCTAGAGATGTTGTTGATAGTTTAACTAGCACAAGCACCGTAGATGCATTGTCAGCAAATCAGGGTAAAGTGCTCAATGAAAAAATTAATGTTGTTGCACTACCGTTAACACTAAATGAAGGCACAGGTCAGCTTACCAGTCAACAAACTTGTGGACAAATAAAAGCCTTGATCAACGAGGGTAAAATATTTATACCTTATGTAAGACTTGCCGATACTTCATTGGTAGAAGGTGGCGTAGTGATCATTACACCAGAAAACACCGGTGGTAACATGGTCATCTATATCTTTGATGGTGATAGTGCACAGTTTATATTAATTAGTCTCTCTGCTGATACAGATAATGATCATTTTACTGGTAGTTTACCATCTTAATAGAGTATAATATTACCTGAGGGGAGGTGATGTTTATGTAACGGGCGTGTGTAATGCACGCCCAATTCTTTTATGTTATAATGAAAATATGGGTGAAGATAATCAAGTCAAAATAATAGTTGCATTAATAGCTTTATTTGGTACTTGTTTAGGTATCTTAGTTGGCTATATTGGCCGAAATAAACAGCAAGCTATTTTAGATGCAAAACGTGAACAAAGACAATCTGATCTCTTTGATCGTCTATTTAAAGAGATGGATGATATTAAGAAACGCTTAGATGAGCACAACCACTATGCTGAAAAGATAAGTGGTGTGGAACAATCCATAACGATAATTCAAAAAGATATAGAATATCTTAGAAAGGAGAAAAAATAATATGGATGAAGGCGAAAACTTAATTGTAGTGGAGGATGTATAATGGGCTGGAAACAGGTAAAAAATTGCGATATTAATAAAATGGGTACTAGACCAAACTATTGTCTACAGAATGTAAGACTAGCTTATGATATACCTGCTAAATATGCTGATGCAAAGTCAGCAATGAATGCAAGTAAAAAGGCTGGTACTTTTCATGCTGATCTCAATATCCCTACCAACGTTGCTGTACCAATATTTGCAGAAACCGGATCACCATATGGTCATGTTATGATCGACTACTATGGTGATGTATATTCGGATGGTAAACACCTATCAAGTCTAAAAGGTATGACACTTCTTGGCTGGTCTGAAACTCTTAATGATGTACGTGTTGTAAGTTGGGTGGAAGAACCAAAACCTGCACCAGCACCTGCACCGACTACAGAGTTTAAAGTTGGTGATGTTGTTGTACCAACTAAATTAGTTGATTATACCGGTACACCACTTGTACAATATGATCCAACCTACACTATTACCCAAATCAACGGTGATCGTGCTGTACTATCTGCACGTGGTGCTGTTTGGGCTGCTATGAATACTGCTAATATCAAAAAGGCTTAATATGACAAAGAAAAAATCTAATGTATTACCTCAAAAATTTTATGAAGGTTTAAGATGGATTGTCAGCGTGGTATTACCTGCAACTGCAACGCTACTAGCTGGACTAAATCAAGCGTGGTGCTGGAATTTAAACATGGATGCAATTCTAACCACGTTTATGTGTGTTGAAACCTTCTTAGGTGCTGTGTTCTTAGGTTCAAAAATTGCATCAGATGGGATTAAATAATGGCTTTAGTGCCAGTAGATATTTCATCGTATGATGCTTTTCGTGCAAACGTTTTAGGCAACGGTTATAATGTTGATGGGGTGTTTGGCTACCAGTGTGTAGATATGGCGAAACTTTTAGCTGGCAATGCTGGTAGACCATCACCTTATTGGTTGTCTCAACCGGATGGTTATGCGAGGGAGGGTTGGACAGATAGTGTTTCACGTGCTTATAATGCTTCTAATTACTTTACCTTAGTCTATAATAAAGCAGATATAAAACGTGGTGATCTAGTTGTATTAAACGCAACAACATCTAACCCTTACGGCCATATTGCTTTTGCTGATACTAATTGGGATGCCAATACTGTAAGTGCTATACTACTTGGACAAAATCAGGTTGATCCAAACCCTACTATCGGCCATGTAAACACACTAACCGAAATTAATGTCACAACCTTCTTAGGTGCGTTTAGGTTTAATGCTTGGCAACAACCCGTACCACCAACACCATCAGAGAAAAAAGAAAATTTTAAATGGGTATTATACGCTAGAAAATTAAGACATCAGCGTAATAATATATGATATAATAAAAATATGGATGACAACAAGATACTAGAGTTAACTGGCAAAATCGAAGAAACTCTTGGAAAAGAGGATTATGCGATGATCTCTGATACTATCGGAGAGATTTTGACTGGCAATTCACAAAATATGCAAGCAATTGCCGAGCGAGATGCGGAGGTCAAAAAGCTCAAAGATCGTAATGAGAAACTTGTCGCTGCTAATGGTGCTTTACTCCAAAAAGTACCGATGGTGCGTAGCAACGATGAAGAGGATAACTCTAAAGAAAAACCTGCACCAAAAATCAACCTCAAAGATGCTTTTGATGCCAAAGGCAACTTTGTTCATTAATTAAAGAAAGGATGAAAAATGTATCCATCAACCGGACTACAAACCGCATTGAATAAGATGCGTGAAATGTCTGTGGATCAGGGTAGCATTTACCATCAGTATGTTCCTGTAGTTACTGACAGCACTACTATTGGTGAATTCGGTGCTCCAATCCTAGACAGTCAAAACCTAGCTGTTCTTAACGACTTTGTCGGACTATTGAAGAAAGTTGTTTACACCGCTGTTTACAACAAAACCTTCAACAACCCACTAGTTGATCTCGAAGGTGAAAGAATGCCTCTTGGTCAATTCATTGAAGATGTTTATGTAAACCCAGCTAAAGCTCGTGCTTTCAATGTTAACGACTTTGCTGGTCTCCTTCAAAAATATGAAGCTGAAATTGCTACTCAATACCTAACTGTAAACCAAGATTTCCAATACTGTGTTTCTGTTACTCGTGAGAAAATTCGTAATGCCTTTACCTCTTGGGATCAACTTGAAGGTCTCATCTCTGGTATGGTCAACTCGCTTTACAACGGTGCCTATATAACAAGGTTTAATTCCACTAAAGGTTTGCCGCTTGCTGCCTTTGAAGCTGGTGCTATCAAATACGAAGTGATCACCAACCCAACAGATGAAGCAACTGCTAAAGCTCTTGTTCGCAAGATGCGTGCTGACTACAGCAAATTCCAAATTCCTTCAACTCAGTTCAACGCTTGGTCTGATGTTAAAGGTGATGGTTCATTTGCTCTTAAGACTTGGTCTGATCCTGAAGATGTCATCGTGATGATTTCTGCAGATGTTGAAGCACTCTTAGACGTTGAAGTCCTCGCTGCTGCCTTCAATATGAGCAAAGCTGACTTCCTCGGTCGTGTAATTGTCGTTGATGACTTTACTCAGTACAACGATGATGGAACTGTTGCTGTTGATGGTTCGATGATCAAAGCTGTTATCGCTGATAAAAGCTGGTTCAAGATCAAAACTCAAGACTTTGCTATGGATGAATTTTACAACGCAAACTCGAGAGTTTGGAACTACTACTTGAATGACGTTCGCATGTGCAACTACTCACTCTTTGCAAACGCTAAAGTCTACACCACCGCTGAACCTACTCCATCTGGTTCTGATAGTGAATAGTAAAAGTAACTGGGGAGGGTGCAACTCCCTCCCTTTTAAGAAAGGGTTATATGGCTGCTATTACGCCACAATCTGATGTATATCTCTTAAAAGTACCGCTAGAAATAGATGAGGTTAACCAACTTACTTTTGCTAATACAACCGCTCAATATAATTACTTTTATAGTCTACCTAAAATAGAGGTGGACAATTTTACGTATCAGAGAAAAGATGGAACGATCCGTTTTGGTGCTAAGTTTGATGATCTGATTAATTATAATTATGTAATGTATCGTAATGATGCCTACTCTAATAAATGGTTTTATGCCTTTATTACTGGTATGGAGTATCTGAATGATAATGTTACAGCTATTGGAATTAAAACAGATGTTTGGCAAACATGGCAATTTGATCTAAACTACAAACCTGTTTTTGTTGAACGTGAACACGTAAACAATGACACTGTTGGTGCTAACACTATTGATGAGAGTTTGGAACTTGGTGATTATGTTATAAACACCTCACAAGAGATCATGCCTGATATGCTGACTAAGGATAGTTTAAATAATAACATTACTTGGAAATTCCCTATCGTATTTCAGGTTAGTGAACTTGCTGGTGCTCTTAGTGAAGCTGCACAATGGTACACCGGCCAATATAATGGTGTATTTAGTGGTTTGTATTATTTTGGTGTTACAAGTATCTCTGCTGCAAGGGCTGTGATAGGTATTTATGATAGTGCTGGTAAAGGTGATGCAATTGTTGCTATTTTCTTAGCACCGAAAGAATTTTTCAACGGTGCTTTACCGGTAACAGGTGGAGGCACAACAATCTACATCCCTGCTAATGCAACCGATGTTAGTACACTAGCAAGTACCAAAACTATTTCAAGGCCATCAACAGTTAATGGTTATACACCTAAAAATAATAAACTATTTGCTTATCCATTTTCATTTGTTTCTGTAGATAACAATACAGGTATTACAGCAACGTTTAGATATGAAGATTTCACTAACGCAACACCAAAGTTTGATATAGCCGGTGCTCTTGGACAGGGCTGTAACATTAAATTAGTACCTCTAAATTATAAAAGTTATACACCTGTTTCTGATGCTGAATGTTTTAACTATGGTGTAGCTGGTGCTAAGTATCCTGTTTGTGCGTGGGCTTCTGATTACTACACAAACTGGGTAACACAAAACGCTATGAACGTTGGAGTTTCAGTTGCTAGTACCGCTCTTGGTGCTGGACTAAATGCCAGTGTTGGTAACGTTGGTGGTGTCGCATCCGGACTTCTTAGCGGTATTGGTGGTGTTATGGCTCAACACTATCAAGCTCAAGTACAACCAGATCAAGCTAAAGGAAATACCGGCTGTAGTGATTTACTGATCGGCTGGCAAAGATACTATACTGTCAACACCATGTCTGTACGTGCTGAAGTAGCTCGCTCAATTGATAATTATTTCTCAATGTTTGGTTACAAAGTAAACCGAGTTAAACTACCTAATATTACAGGTCGACAAAACTGGAACTTTGTTAAAACTATTGGGTGTTATATTGATGCCGATATACCTCAAGCTGATCTACAAGAGATTAAGGATATGTTTGATAAAGGTGTTACCTTCTGGCATAATCCTGCTACTTTTGCGGACTACAGTCAAAATAATGCTATAATATCATAAGAGGATACACGATGGGAAGAAAAATAAGAAAAATACCACCAAAAGATGCCTTCAGAGATGCTGTAGCTTTGAACAATGAAACGTATGTAGACTATCTGGAACGTATGAAAAAGATTTGTCTATCTATGTTTGAATGGCAAAATCTACCAAACTCTATGAATGCTCGCTTTTTGGAGATGTGTCTTTTCTACAACGGACAGGCCGCTCTTCTTTATGATGAGGACTATGGATATTTAAATACAATGGCCGCTGATGGTGGCTATATCAATATCTATGGGTTACCTACCGAGATACAATGTTACTCTTACAGGTTTAATCAAAGAAGATCCCTTTACACAACTGACACCGGCGAAGAAAAGGATAAGGAATGTATCTTAGTTTTAAATAACTATGAAAGAATTCCTACCATCTCTACAGTTACTCTTTTTGCTGGGCGTTTGGCTGAAGCACAACGTACTGCTGATGTTAACGTTAAAGCTCAAAGAACACCAATATTAATTACTACAGATCAGAAACAATACTTTACGTTAAAGAAGATGTATGAAGAGTATGATGGTAATACACCAGCCATTTTTGCTGATAAGAATGTGATTACACCAGATGCTTTGAAAGCTCTAAAGACTGATGCTCCGTTTATTGGCCAAAATTTGATGGATTATAAGCGTGAGATTTGGAATGAGTTTTTGACATTTATGGGTATCTCCAACTTATCTGAAAAACGTGAACGTATGATCTCTAATGAAGTTGATAGTAATAATGAACTTGTCAACCTCAATTTGCAAGCTCTGCTCGTACCACGTAAAGAAGCTTGTAAACAGTTTAATGAAAAGTACGGTTTGATGGGTGAAAAAGCTATTGATGTCAAAGTACGCTCTGATCTTTACAACCTTGTCAAACAATTTGAAAGTGTTACCGAAAATTATCGTGAAGATAAAAGGAACGAAGAGTTAATCGAAGAGGAGGAGATAGATGTCTAAATATACTATGGAAATTAGAGAACTTACCTCTACCTTTGGTGAAGATGAAGTTAAAAGCTGGTTTATGCAGTATGAACTATCTGATTACTTAACACCTGAAGAAATTGCTGTTATTACCGAAAAAGGTGTTTGGAGTAAAGAAAGACTAGCAGAGCGGATTATAGACCACTATTATACACGTGAGATTGGTACTGATGCTATCGGACAGTTTATGTTGTTTGTAAAAGACAAGATGCATGAAGTTATGGAAACTTATGTACCACTAATTTATTCAAGCTCGATTAAGTTTGATCCTTTAGTAAACGTTAATTATTCTGAGACTTATTCTGGTGCATCTGATAGTAACAGTCAATCACAATCTAATTCAACAGGTAGTGGACTTACGGTAAATAGCGACACACCTCAAGGACAGATTAACAAGAGTGAAATTTTGCAAGGTAAATATGCAAGCTCTACCGGTGCTAACGAAACTGAAAACAATGTTAATGATGTATCAACTAATACTGGTACACAAAATTATACCAAAACTATTAAAGGTAATTCCGGTGTTACAGCGACATCACAAGCATTAATTCAACAATATCGTGATTACATTCGTGCACTTGATACTGAAATAGTTTACGAGTTAGAACCATTATTTATGGGATTATATTAAAGAAAGGAGTAAAAATGGCATTAATACATTTCCAACCTAGACCAAAAATTCCGCCGATTGGATTTTTTGACCCTATTAGTGTTGATCCTAAAGATATGATGACAGATATTGAATATCTCTTAGGCATCTTAAAGAAGTTGAATGAAGTTATTAAACAAACTAATGAAAACACAGAGTTTATTAATAACTATTCAGGTAAAGTTGAAGAGATCGAAGCTGAAATAGCTGCACTTCGTGAAGAAATGACAGCGTTTGAACAAGACGTTAATACAGATATTACCAACCGCTTTGCTGAAATTTCTGTACAAATTCAGGGTATGATTTCAGCGGCCTTAATTCAAGCAAATGCTTATACTGATGCGATTGCCGGACAACTACGTGAAGAGATCAGAAACATCGCTCTTGGACAAATTACTGTTTACGATCCAACTACTGGTTCATTAAATGATTTACAAGACACTCTTGATAATATGTACGGTGCTACACGTGAAGAGGCAATTACTGCAACTGAATATGATGCTCTTGAACTTACTGCTACAGCCTATGATGCTCTTGAGATTACTGCATTCAACTTTGACCGTTATGGTAAAACGCTATTAGAAAACGCTTAATATGGTATAATTAAAATAGAAAGGATTAATTATGGCTTCAACAAATAAAACTACCAATTACAATTTAAGTCAATTTATTGGTACTGATAAACCTGCTTGGTTGTCTGATTATAACCAAGATATGTCTAAAATTGATACAGGTATTCATAACGCTGCAACTACTGCAACCGGTGCTGATGGTAAAGCTGATGCTGCTACCACCGCTATTGGTACTCTTGGTAACCTTACTACAACTGTAAAGACTGATTTAGTTTCTGCAATTAATGAAGTTGATAGTAATGCTGATACCGCACAAGGTACAGCTAACCAAGCTGTTACGGATGCTGCAACTGCTAACACCGCTATTGGTAACATTCAAAATTATTTCAACCTATCTGTTGCTACTGATATTACCACTTCTGATATGACTGCATCTTCTGGTACAATCGTTTCAAGTGGATTAAAAGTTGTACGTAACACCGCTGGTACACTTGCTAAGATTTACGGACAAATTTCTCATAACCCTGCTGTAAGTGGTACTAACACTATTACGGTAAATATTGATACTGGTCTTAGACCAACTTCTGATATTAACATTTCACCTTCTGGTACTGTTTATCCGGATACTGTTAGTGTAAGCTACAAGATCATGACTAACGGTAGAATTGAAATTTCTTACTTCGCACCTAACACTACTGCTGGTAAGACTTTACTGCTATTCCCTTGCTTGTACTTCATTCAAGACTTTGGTGATTAATTAGTAATAACATATACCAAGCCACCTCTCCGCCGGAGGTGGTTTTTGGTGTTGTGCGTGATGTGCACAGGTTGTGAGGACAGGTGTGGTTTTGTTGACTTTGATAGTAGGTTATGTTGTAGTTTGTTTGTTCGTTCACCCCTGTTAGGTA
>JAEEGL014526053.1_pt1 | contig 16434 bp, 9 predicted proteins | sample 9134231 | NCBI WGS metagenome assembly JAEEGL01 (sample SAMN16246548, study PRJNA631951) | gut metagenome | biome: gut microbiome; feature: rumen; material: fiber-attached | host: Bos | place: Iran: Karaj | collected 2018-10
AATCATCATTGCCTCGATTGTCGAGGAGGAGACCAACTACGGGCCGGAGAAGCCAATAATCGCCAGCGTATATTGGAACCGACTGGACCGCGGCATGCCCCTGCAGGCCGACCCGACGGTGAAGTATGCCGTGGGCGACTTCACACTGAAACGCATTATGAACAAACACCTTACGACAGACAGTCCTTTCAACACCTACCGCCACGCCGGCCTCCCGCCGGCACCCATCTGCCTGCCCTCCAAGGCCACCATCGATGCCGTCATCGCCGGCGAAGATTTAGAATCCAACTACCTGTATTTCTGTGCCAGCGAGAAGATGGACGGCACTCACCTCTTCGCCGCCACCCTCGCCGAGCACAACCGTAATGCCGCCGCTTTCCACCGCGTCCTAAACAGCCGAGGCGTCAATTAATGCCTGCGGCTATTATTTTGTTCCGCTTGACACAAAGCGCTCAGCCCAGGGAGTAAGAGCGTAAGAGTGCAATGGGGAAAGGGGTGCGCTATTAAATAATGTTAAATTGCGACGAGAGTGGAAACATTTTTTAAATAGTCGCGTCTGTATTGTAAAAAATGATGTATCTTTGCATATTTAAAAGGAACGGATAGCGACACACAGGTGTTTAATAAAAATAAAATAATCAAGGTTTTCGCGTTGGTGTGCGCTTTGGGCTGCGAGTGGATATTTGCTTATGGACAGCAGAATGTGAAGCCGTGTCCTGAGGTGCTGATAAACGAGAAGTACGACCATATCGGCAATGCGATATACCGGGGATATGGGTGGGACACAGCCGTGAGCTGCGACGTGAGTTCGATTGTTCTTTCGGCTGAACCGTATGTGCCGGTGCAGTATTTCAACGGCACGTATGTGGTGGAGGAGATACCGTACAATCCGCCGGACCCGACGTTTTCGCACGGAACTGCGATGCCGATAAGCACTGACGACGACTTTTCGGCGACGCCGACGACGATACCTTTTTCGTTTTTCTTCTTCGGAATCAAGAAGAATGCCTTTGTGCTTGGCGCGAACGGCCTGGTGACGTTCAACACGGCGGCGGCGAACCACGGGTGTCCGTGGCACTATTCGGCGCCGATACCGTGGACGAACAGCACAAACGGTGCGCCGACGGCGTTCGACGCGCCGGTGGCGTATATGCGGGACGCGATCTACGGAGTTTACGAGGACACGCACCCGCTGGGCTCGTACCTCTCGGGATACCAAGGAATTTATTACGGCATACAGGATGAGTATCCATGCCGGAAGATTATATGTTCGTGGAACGGTGTGCCGCAGTACCCGGGAGCGGACAACCTGAACAACAGGAGCACGTACCAGATTGTGTGCTACGAGGGTTCGAATATTGTGGAGGTGCATGTGAAGCGGCGCGGCGTGAACACTGACTGGCAAAGCGGCGTGGGAGTGATTGGCATCCAGAATGCGACGGGTGTGCCGCAGGTGAAGAACGACACGATGGACACGCCGAATTTCCAAGTTGTGACGGGTGCGCCGGCGGCTTTCTATCCGGAAGGGAAGAATACGTTCAACACTCAGCTGGAATATACTGCATACCGATTCACACCGCAGGGGAACACGCCGAAGACATACGAGTGGTACCGCATTTTCGAGGACGGACGCGAGGTGGATTCGGTGGCGCTGACACAGAACCCATTGGACACGAACGGCTATTTCATACCTATGAACAGCACAGATGAGAACCATCCGACGCTGACGCGGGCGGTGGTGAGTCCGACGTGTGTGTCGAAATATGTGCTGAGGCTTAGTTTCCGCAATGCAAACAAGGAGTGGTACCACCTGTACGACACAATCACGATTGGCGTCGACAAGAATGACACGCTGGGAATCATAGCGGCTACGGAGCCTGACACGAGCCGGAAGATAGACGTGTGCAACGGACAGCGGACAACCTTGTCGATAAGCCATCCTGCGGGACAAGACACACGGCGCATCACATGGCAGGTCCACCGGGTGCTTAACGGAGCGATGGTCGAGCTGCCCGAGAGCATGTATTCGACGGACGGCAGCGGACGCAACATTACGATCAACGAGGACCCGAGATACGACACGCTGCCGTTGAACAAGATTGACTCAATCCACGTGCTGGCGTCTGTGGACTTTACGAACGGGTGCCCGAATTACGACACATTCCTTGTGCGGGTGTTTCCAAATTTTGACACAACGGAGATTGCAGGTATCTGCAAGGGGCAGACGTTCCACTGGGGAGCCAACGGGCAGGTCTATACTGAAACGACACAGACACCGGTAGCGCGGCTGCATTCGGTGCCGGGGTGCGACTCGACGGTGCATCTAAACCTGACGGTTTACGACAAAAGCCGCTACGTGGACCGGATTGTGGACTGCAAGCCTGTGAAGTGGATCAACGGGAAGACGTATACGACGACAAACACGGCGACGTTCGAGAGCGACACGATGCTGATGACGAACCGGTGGGGCTGCGACTCGACGGTACAGCTGGATTTGACGATTCACCCTCTGAAGCCTGCAATTGAGAGCAGCTTGGAGAGTTTCGACTATGACAACGTGGATGTTGTGCTGAAGGATGTGACGATAGGAGGAGATAGCCGGCGATGGGTATTCCCGAATGTGCCGGAGCAGACAGAGCAGACAGCCTATTATTCGGTTTCGGCTGATATGGACGAGGCTGATATAAAACTTATAGCCTACAGCGAATATGGGTGCGTGGATTCGACGCATGTGGTGATTCCATTCTACAAGGACCGTTTCTGGGTACCGAACGCATTTACGCCTGACGATCCAGGCGGCAACAGCCTGTTCGGTTCGACGAGCACGGGGACGATGAAGCAGGAGATGCTGATCTACAACCGTTACGGAGAGTTGGTGTTCCGCTGCGAGGGTGTGGACTGCCAGTGGGACGGACGAGACCTGAAGGGTCGTCCGTGCCGACAGGGGGCCTACATGTACATTATCAACTACATAAGCGAGTCGAAACCAGACCAGGGAGAAATGAGAAAGGGAACAGTTACGTTGATCAGGTGACGGGAGTTAAGAGTTAAGAGTTAAGAGTTAAGAATTAAGAATTAAGAATTAAGAGTTAAGAGTTAAGAGTTAGAAAGATACAAAGATATAGTTTTGAATATGAACAAAACGATAAATAGATTGGCTGCAATGGCGTTTCTTTTTGTTGCAGCAGCGGCACCGGCGAAAGGACAGGAGGTGGTGAGCCCCTGCCCGGAGGTGCTAATTGACCAGAAGTATGACCACGTGGGGAGCTTCCGCTACCGTCAAAGAGGCTGGGACACGGTGGTAACATGCGAGACTACGACGCTGGAGCTGAGTACGGAACCGTATATCCCAGTGCAGTATTTCAACGGGACGTATACGGTGGAGGAGATACCGTACAACCCGCCTGACACTTCGTTCCACGGGGGCACGCACCTTGATGTGACAAGCGACGACTACTACTGCAGCAGTGTGACGAACATTCCGTTCCCATTCTTTTTCTTCGGGATCGAGAAGACGGGTTTTGTGTGCGGCAGCAACAGCATCATGACGTTTGACGTGACGGCGGCGAACCAATCGTGCCCGTGGTCAATGAGTGCGAGCCAGACAATACCATGGCAGCGGTCGTCGGAGCACCTGAACGACGCCATTCTGGGCATCTATGAGGATACGGACCTCCGGACGTCGTACAACAACCAGGCAGCACCCTACTACCGCGGTGCGTGGTACGGCATACAGGGGGTATGGCCGTGCAGAAAGATTATCTGCTCGTGGAACGATGTGACTACATACAACGGCAGCAGCAACGATGCAAACAGGTGTTCATACCAGATGGTATGCTACGAGGGATCGAACATCATCGAGGTTCATGTGAAGAAGCGTTCGCTCGACGGAGGCGGTTCGGGCAGCTGGAACGGACTGAGGGGCATTCTGGGCATTATCAATGCGACAGGCAGTCCGCAGCAGCCGGGCAGCATGGGACAGCCGAACATGTTCGTGGTAAGCGGCTCGCCGGCTTGTTTCTACCCAGCGGGTTTCAACCACACGACTTCGGCATACCAACAGATAGCATACCGGTTCACTCCGCAGGGGACAACGTTCAAGACATGCGAATGGTACCGCTTGTTCAGTAACGGCGACACGGTTCTGCTGACGACGAACCAGAACGACACAAACGGCTATTACATCCCGATGAACCAGTACGACACGGAACATCCGACGCTTACGAAAGCGTATGTTAGTCCGACATGCGTGTCGCGCTATATGCTGAAGCTGAAGTTCAAAAACGCAAAGGGCGACTGGTACAACCTGTACGACACAATCACTATCGGAGTGGACACAGCAAAGGAGATGACGCTGATGCACCCGAGCGAACCTGCGGGACGACACGAACACGAGATTTGCGCAGGAGAGAATACGTCTGTGACACTTGCAGTGCCCGAGAGCCAGCCAGTGAAAAGGGTGACGTGGACTGTGTCACGCACGCTGAACGGGGAGACTGCCAACTTGCCGCAGTCCATGTACACGGTAAGCGGAGACCAGATGTCGTGCACACTGAGGCCTGACCCACAGGCAGACACATTGCCGCCAAACAAGATTGACTCGATAAGAATACAGGCATTTGTGGAGTTCATGAGTGAATGCACGAACTTTGACATTTTCCTGATACGAGTGTTTCCGAATTTTGACACGACCGAGTACGAAGGCATCTGCCAGGGAGAGAAGTTCAAGTGGCACCTGAACAACCAGACGTATACACAAACGACGAATTCGCCGAGGGTGACCCTGCAGTCGGTACCGGGATGCGACTCGGTGGTGCATCTGGACCTTACGGTTTCCGACATAAGTCTGACGGTGGACACAGTGAGCGACTGCAAGCCTGTACGCTGGATTAACGGCACCGTCTACACGACATCGAACACGGCGACCTACGAGGGCGACACGATCGTGCTCAAGAACCGATGGGGATGCGACTCGACGGTGAGGCTGCACTTGACAATCCATCCGTTGAAAGCGCGACTGGAGAGCAACCTAAAGGAGTTCGACTTGGACCATTTGGATGTGATCCTTACGGACCTCTCGACTGGCAGCGACGGACGGCGCTGGATATTCCCCACCGGTCCGGAACAGACATCGCCGACAGCATACTATTCGATACCGGCATCACTGAACAATGCCGATATCATGCTGATCGCCCATAGTCCCTACGGCTGTGTCGACACGACCAACATCGTGATTCCGTTCAACAAGGAGACTTTCTGGATTCCAAACGTTTTCACGCCTGGCAACCCGGATGGCAACAATTATTTCAGTTCCATCAGCGCCAACACGCTCAAAGAGGAGATGTTTATCTACAACCGCTACGGCGAGCTGGTGTTCCACTGCGAAGGTGTGGACTGCCAATGGGACGGACGTGACCTGAACGGCAACCCCTGCATACAAGGTGCCTATGTGTACATTATACGCTACAACACCACCTTTGAGCCTACAAACACCATCACACGCCAAGGAACGGTGACGTTGGTGAGGTGACGGGAGTTAAGAGTTAAGAGTTAAGAGTTAAGAGTTAAGAATTAAGAATTAAGAATTAAGAGTTAAGAGTTAAGAGTTAAGAATTAAGAATTAAGAGTTAAAAGTCAAGCAATCAAGCATTATAATGGCGCAGGTAGGCAGATAATAATAAAACAATTAACCTTTAATCTTTAACCATTAACCATTAACCATTACCTACAAGCAATCAAGCAATCAAACAATAAAAAGCTTCAAATATTCAAACAATCAAGCATTTTAATGGCGCAGGTAGGCAGATAATAATAAAACAATTAACCTTTAATCTTTAACCATTAACCATTAACCATTAACCATTACCTACAAGCAATCAAACAATAAATCAATGAGGATAGCAGTAGTAGGAGCAACAGGATTGGTTGGGCGCGAGATGCTCACGGTTCTTGCTGAACGCGGGTTCGGCAACGATGAAATAATTGCATCGGCCTCTGAACGGTCGGTCGGCAAAGAGATTGCTTTTGCCAACCGCACATTGACGGTGCAAAGTGTCAATCAGGCAATCGCCGCACGTCCTGACTATGCCATTTTTTCGGCAGGAGCCAGCGCTTCAAGAGAGTATGCGCCGCGCTTTGTCGAAGCGGGAACGACGGTTATCGACAACAGCTCGGCCTGGCGCAAAGTGCCGGAGATACCGCTCGTGGTGCCAGAGATTAACATTGACGCCGCCGTTCAAGCAATCAAGCAATCAAGCAATCAAGCAATAATAATAGCCAACCCCAACTGCAGTACCATCCAGATGGTGCTTGCCATATCGGCCCTTGAGCGGGAATACGGCATACGCCGTCTTGTGATCTCAACCTACCAGAGCATTACGGGCACCGGCATCAAAGCCGTGAGACAGTTGGAAGCGGAAGAACACGGCGAACACCCTGACGAGATGGCATATCCCTATGAAATCCACCGCAACCTCTTCCCTCATGGAGGGGATTTCCAACCGGACGGCTACACAACAGAAGAGCAGAAACTCGTCGACGAAACCCGCAAGATATTCTCTGACCCGTCAATACAGATAACCGCCACCGTAGTGCGGGTTCCCGTGGTTGGAGGACACAGCGAAGCTGTAAACGTGGAGTTACGCAGGGATTACGACCTTGACGAAGTGCGACGGCTTATCGCCGCCACACCGGGAGTGAAACTCTACGACGACCCTGGACAGAACATATACCCAATGCCCATTCTCAGCCACCACCGCGACGAGGTATGGGTCGGCCGCCTACGGCGCGACTACTCCCTGCCCAACAGCCTAAACCTCTGGGTTGTGGCCGACAACATTCGCAAAGGTGCAGCAACCAACGCGGTACAGATAATGGAAAGGCTTGTAAAGTTTTAAGCTTCAAATATTCAAACAATCAAATAATCAAGCAATCAGGTAATAATAAAACAATTAATTATTAAGGAAGATAACGGAAGATAAAAGAAGATAACAGGAGATAACGGACAATACCGAATCATTTGTCACCTATCTTCCCTTAACTTCTCCTATCTCCCCCTAACTCCCAAAAAAACAATTAACCTTCAAACAATCAAACAATCAAACAATACTTACAGTCTACAGCTAATTAGTAGTTACGACAAATGAAGAAAATACTTATTGCCATATTCGGAGCATTGCTCCTTGTCTCCTGCAGCAACAATAACATACTCGACGAAGAACGCACCTTTGACCGCAACGTGTGGAACCGCTTTACGCCGGAAGAGTTCGACGTCAGTGTGCTTAATATCGAAGACTATTACAATATCGACATCACCGCAACAGTCGACACCGCTGTCTACCGTTACAAAACATTGCCGCTGCTCATAGCCATCGATGCGCCGAACGGCGAGCACCGCTCATTCCATGCCGAGGTGCCACTTGTCGAAAACGGTCGCCCACGCGGCAGTGTCAGTGGTTCATACCGCACTGCCGACCGCCGCGTCCGTGCATTCTTCAGTTTCAACAGTACCGGCGATCATCATATCTCTGTCAAGCAGACCACCAGCCAATACGACCTCGAAGGCATCCACAGCCTTAAGGTCACCGTCAGCAAAGCACCACTCGACTACAACATTTAGTCACCAGCTGATTGCTAACTGCTAACCGCCATCAATGATTTCCGCTGACATAAACCCCAATATCGACCAGATAGCCACGCGGCTGAAGACGATACCGGAAAGTCCAGGCGTGTACCAGCACCTTGACGCCAACGGCAAGGTAATATATGTCGGCAAAGCCCGCAACCTGCAACGGCGTGTATCTTCATATTTCTCGCACTACGAGGACAAGAGCGCCAAGATAAAGATGCTGGTACGCAATATCCGCGATATCAGGGTGACCGTGGTCGCCACTGAGGTCGACGCACTGCTGCTCGAAAACAGCCTCATCAAACGTTACCAGCCACGATACAACTCGATGCTCAAGGACGACAAGTCCTACCCCTACCTCTGCATAACCGACGAAGACTACCCACGCATACTATACACGCGCCGACACAACATCAAAGGCCAGTACTTCGGTCCCTACCCCAACGGCCGCATACTCCGCGAGCTGCAGGACATCATCCGGCAGCTCTTCACTTACCGCACCTGCGACCGGACTTTGGATTTCGGCACTCAAAATTCAAATTTCAGAATTCAAAATTCGAACCGGCCCTGCATGAAGCACCAGATAGGCCTCTGTGGCGCCCCGTGTGCCGGCAAGCAAAGCCGCCAGGACTACCTCAACACGATAGAGAACATACGCCGTATCCTCAAGGGGGACTTCGGTGCCATCCTCGACCAGATGAAAGATACGATGTATGCCCTTGCAGGGGAGCTCCGCTTCGAAGAAGCCGAAAGCATCAAGCGCAAAATCCACCTGCTTGAGGAATACCAAGGACGCAGCACCGTCGTGGACACAAATGTGAAAGACGTCGACGTCGTCGCCATACTCAGCGACGACCGTAACGCCTATGTCAGCTTCCTCCGTGTCAAAAACGGCGCCATAATCTACAGTATCAGCAACGAGATAAAGAAGCAACTCGACGAAAGCGACCAGGAGATACTCTCCACCGCCGTGCCTGCCCTGCACGAACAGTCGCACAGCACAGCCACCGAAGTCGTGCTGCCCATGAAAGTCGACGAACTGCCCGAAGACTACCTCAAGCAAACCTACGAACCCCGCGGCGACCGCCGCAAACTCCTCGAGCTCGCCCTCCGCAACGTAGAAAGCTACCGCAAGCAATGCCTGCACCAGCGCGCATTGACACAAGGCGACGCAGCGCCCCAGGCTGTCAAGACTCTCGAACGCCTCCAACGTGCACTCCAACTTCCCACCATGCCAATGGAGATTGAATGCTTCGACAACTCCAACATCCAAGGTGCTTACCCCGTCGCTGGCATGGTTCGCTTCTCCGCCGGCAAACCCAACCGCAGCGAATATCGCAAATTCAACATAAAAACCGTAGAAGGACCCGACGACTACGCCTCCATGGCAGAAGTCATCCAGCGCCGCTACAGTCGCCTCGCCACTGAAGGCAAAGCTCTGCCCGACCTCCTCATCGTCGACGGCGGCGAAGGTCAGATGCACATCGCTCGCCAGATCATCGTCGACCAGCTCCAACTCACCATACCTATAGCCGGTCTCGCCAAAGACGACCGCCACCGCACCAACGAACTGTTGCGCTTCAACGATCGCGGCGAGATAGCCGTTGTGCAGCTCAAACCTACCGATGCTGTGTTCCACCTCATGGAACAGATACAGAACGAAGTGCACCGCTTCGCCATCACCTTCCACAAGGACAAGCGCTCCAAAGGCACCCTCCGCACTTCTCTCACCGACATACCCGGTATTGGCGAGAAGACAGCCCATGACCTCCTACTCCGCTTCGGAAGCGTCAAGCAGATCCAGCTACAAACCATTGAAGACCTCAGCGCAGCCATAGGACCTGCCAAGGCCCAGCTCGTCTACCAGCACCTAAAAAACGCTGGCAGCTGACAACTCAATATAAAAAATTATTGTACGGATACCGTATTGCGTGAATCCTCGACACTTCGTTGTAGAGTGTGTCGCGCAGGGTATCTATATTCAGTTTCTTTGCGGCTGAAATAAACAATACATCTTTCTTGCACTCGACTGCACGGCCTTGCGCCTCTGTTTCCCCTTCTTCGTGGGGCAAGGCATCTATTTTGTTATAGACCAAGATGGTCGGCTTGTCGGCGGCACCGATGTCTGCCAAGGTACGGTTCACGGCATCTATCTGCTCCTCGTGGTCCGGGTGCGACAGGTCCACCACATGCAGCAGCAGGTCGGCCTCCACCACCTCATCCAGCGTGCTCTTGAAGCTCTCCACCAACTGCGTCGGCAACTTACGTATGAAACCCACAGTGTCCGTAAGCAGGAACGGCAGATTCCCTATCACCACCTTGCGCACCGTCGTGTCAAGTGTCGCGAACAGCTTGTTCTCGGCAAACACATCGCTCTTCGAGAGCAGATTCATCAGCGTGCTCTTGCCGACGTTGGTATAGCCCACCAACGCCACCCTGACCAGGCTCTCGCGGTTTTTGCGCTGCAGCGTCTTTTGCTTGTCGATGGAAGCCAGTTGCTGCCGCAGGAGCGATATCTTTTCTTTGATAAGGCGGCGGTCGGTCTCGATCTGCGTCTCGCCTGGTCCGCGCATGCCGATGCCGCCGCGCTGGCGTTCGAGGTGGGTCCATAGGCGGGTGAGACGAGGGAGCATGTACTGGAGCTGTGCGAGTTCGACCTGTGTCTTTGCTATGGAGGTGCGGGCACGACGGGCGAAGATGTCGAGGATGAGCGTCGTGCGGTCGAGTATGCGGCAGTCCATCTCCTTCTCCAGATTGCGGAGCTGCGCGGGCGAGAGTTCGTCGTCGACGACAATAAAGTCGGCGTCGAGAGCCTGACGGTATTCCTTCAGCTCTTCGAGCTTGCCGGAGCCGAGGTAGGTGCGCGTGTCAGGGCGCTCGAGGCGCTGTATGACTTTCTTCACACAGACGCCGCCGGCGGTTTCAAGAAGGAAGGCGAGTTCGGCGAGGTATTCCTCGGTACGCTCCATTGTCTGTCCCGAGGGGCAGACGGCTACGAGGATCGCTTTTTCGGGAACAACATCGGTGGAAAAGGTGTTGCGCTCCTGCGGCGAGGGGCGTTTGCTCTCTTCACCCAAAGCGTTTCGAAATTTGCCTTGTTTATTTGGCGACCAATTCATTGAAGATTGTTTCGAGGGGTTGGACTGCGGCGGGCCATGAGTAGTGTTGGAGCACGAAGCGGTGGCCTCGGTCGGCTATGGAGCGGTGAATCTCGTCGACGTTGAGTTTCACTATGAGGTCGGCGATTTCCTGGGCGGTGTCCCCGACGAGCAGGTGTTCGCCAGGGGTGGCACCCAGAGGTGTGGCGGCGATGGAGGTGGTGACGCAGGGCAGGCCCATGGACATGGCTTCGAGGAGCTTGTTCTGCATGCCGGAGCCGATGCGCATGGGAGCGACGAAGATTTTGGCGGAGGCGTAGGCGGAGCGAATGTCGGGGATGCGTCCGCTGACGGTGACTTTCGACGAGGCGAGCCGGCGCACAGAGGGCCTGGGGTCGGCACCGGCAAGCAGAACTTTGGCACCGGGCACTTGTTCCCATACGAGGGGCATCACCTCCTCGACAAGGAAGCGTGCCGCATCGACGTTGGGGGCATAGGACATGTTGCCGCAGAAGACGATGGAGAATGCCTGATTGCGTGATTGCGTTAATACGTTAGTGGCTGCGTCGACCTGCGGGTTGAAGTATTCGGTGTCGACGCCGTTGGGTATGATGTGTATCTCGCCGTTTTTCTTATGGGGGATGGCTTCGCTGTCGGTCTCGGAGATGATGGTGAGTGCGTCGAAGAAGGAGAAGGCGTTGTATTCGGAGGAGCGGAGCATCTTGAATTCATAGTGGAGGATGTAGCGCCAGAAGCCTGTGGTCTGCTCCATGCGGCGTTCGGTGTTCATGGAGAGTGCGTCTTGGAAGTCCATGACTTTTGGGAAGGGCAGGCGTGCGACGAGAGGCATGGTGCGGATCATCTGGTTGTAGACGACGTCGGGCTGAACTTCGGCGGCGAATTGGCGGCAAAGACGCTTGGAGCGGGAGGTGTTCCAGAAGCCCATCTGGAGGGATTTGGAGGCGAACCAGTTGCAAAGGATGTTGACGTAGCAGACGAGTGGATTGAGACGGACGACGCGGATTTGGCGACAGAAGGGGCGTAGGGCGTCAAGGTGGGCGTCGGGAACAGGGGTGTGACTGACGCAGAAGAGGTGTATCTCATGGCGCTTGGAAAGCTCGACGATTTGGTGGTAGGCGCGGAGTTTGTCGCCTTTGTCGAGGGGATAGGGGAAACGCGGGAGAACTACTAATATTTTCATTGTTTTAACGGCGAATTATACGAATTAAACGAATTGCTACGCTGGTCAATTAAATGTTAATTACTCGAAGAGATTGGTTTGTGTGCCTTCGGCGAAGCCCTGACGGTCATCGGGGGTAAGAGAGTCCTCGGTTTGGTCGGACTCGTCGTGGTCGGGTTCCGGTTCGGGGTCTTCCTTGAGGGGCTGGAGCCAGTTGAAGGACTGTACGGCGAAGGTGGTGACGCGTTTGCCGCGGGCTTTGTTGGATTTGACGGCGATGAAGTCTTCGACTTCGATTATCTCCGACTGTATCTTCTTGCCGCTGTCTTCGGTGTAGACGACTTCAAGGCGGGGATAGAAGTCGAGGTTGAGGGCGATGAGGGAGCTGCCGTCGTCGTCGAGGAAGGGCACCTTGCGGTCGGAGGGCTCGGGGATGAAGCGTTTGAGGTATGGGTAGCCGTCGGGGGAGCGGTAGAGGACTGTGACGGGCTGGTCGGCGCGGAACTTGCGGAGGTCGACGAGGTCGTCGTCGTAGTGGTTGGCGAGGTCGAAGCCTGTGGTACGATAGAAGCCGCTCTGCATGATGGCAAGTATCTTGTCGGTGCCATGGAATTCGCCTATATAGCGTCCTGCCTCGTTCACGTTGAGCCGCTTGACGCTTTCGTCGAACCAAATCTTGCGGGCCGAGAGTGTGCTGACGCCTTCGTCCTTGAGGTTGATGGAGCGGACGGGGTTGCGTGTGAGTATATTGCCCATGGCGTCGCGACCTTTGATGGCGAGTGTCTTAAAGTCGAAGTCGAAGGAGACTTTCTTGAGCTTGGGGCTTGAGACATGGTGGACAGTGACTACCTCGGCCTCGCCGTTGGGGTTGGCGGTAAAGTAGAGGATCTTGCTCCCCTTGGTTCCCTTGGTGAGGTCGTAGTCGCGGTCGCGGGTGACGGAGGTAACGCTGAAGCGCTTGACCATTGCGTAGCCGCTTGAGCCGTCGCGGTAGATGAGGTTGTATACGGTGCGCTCGTCGCGCTTGCGGAATACGCTGACGAAGAGCAGCTCTTTGCAGTCTTTCGAGCCCACGAAGCCTTTCTCCTGCACCTTGGAGACCATCATCGTGCCGTCGCGGCGGAAGACGATGATGTCGTCGAGGCGCGAGCATTCGCAGGCCACCTCGACGCCCTCTTCGCGCTTGAGGCCCCAGCCGACGAAGCCTGTCTGGTAGTTGACGTAGAGCTTCTCGTTGGCGATGGCGACGGTGGTGGCCTCGATGTCGTCGAAGTTGCGTATCTCGGTGCGGCGCTCGCGTCCGTGGCCGTATTTCTTCAGTATGTCCTGGAAGTAGCGGATGGCATAGTCGGTGAGGTGTTCCAGGTGGTTCTTCACCTCGTCGATGGTCATCTCTATGCTTTCTATCTCCTGCTCGGCTTTCTTGATGTCGAATTTGGAGATCTTCCTCACAGGCTTCTCGGTGAGCTTCAGCACGTCGTCGCGCGAGATCTCGCGTTTGAGTTTCTTCCGGTAGGGACCGAAGGCGGCAAGCATGTCGTCTACCTGTTCGTCCCATGTCTTGCTGTCCTTCTTCTCCATCTTTTTGTAGATGCCTTTCTCGAAGAATATCTTCTCGAGGCTCACCCAATGCCAGCGGTCTTCTAGTTCGCCGAGCTGGATCTCCAGCTCTTGGCGCAGCAGGTCTTTGGTGCGGAAGGTGTTGTGCCGCAGGATGTCGCTGGCGGTCATGAAGACGGGTTTTTCGTCAACGATGACGCAGGTCTGTGGCGAGAAGGATATCTGGCACGAGGTGAAGGCGTAGAGGGCGTCGATGGTCTGGTCGGGACTGACGCCTGAGGGCAGGTAGACCACTATCTCAACCTCGGCGGCGGTGTTGTCGTCGACTTTCTTGATTTTTATCTTACCTTTCTCGTTGGCGGTGAGGATGCTCGAGATGAGCACGTCGGTGGTGACGGTGTAGGGCAGCTCGGTGATGACGATAGCCTTGCGCTTGTCGTCGTAGTGCATCTTGGCACGGATGCGCAGGCGTCCGCCGACGGCGGCGTCGTTGTAGCGGCTCACGTCGATGAGGCCTCCCGTCGGGAAGTCGGGATATATCTCGAAGGGGACGTTCTGCAGTATCTTGATGCTGCTCTCGAGCAGCTCGCAGAAGTTGTAGGGCAGTATGACGCTGGTGAGCGTAACGGCGATACCCTTGGTGCCTTGTGCCAGCAGCAATGGGAACTTGATGGGCAGCGTGACGGGTTCCTGCTTGCGGCCGTCGTAGCTGGGCTTCCATTGTGTGGTCTTGGGGTTGAAGACCACGTCTTTGGCAAACTTGGAGAGGCGCGCCTCGATGTATCGGCCGGCAGCGGCATCGTCGCCGGTGAGTATGTTGCCCCAGTTACCCTGGGTGTCTATCAGCAGCTCTTTCTGTCCCATGTTCACCAAGGCGTCCTTGATGGACATATCGCCGTGGGGGTGATACTGCATGGTGTTGCCCACTATGTTGGCCACCTTGGTGTAGCGGCCGTCGTCGGTCTCCTTCATGGCGTGCAGTATGCGGCGTTGGACAGGTTTCAGGCCATCGTCGATGTCGGGCACCGAGCGGTCCAGTATCACATCTGAGGCATAGTCTATCCAGTAGTCCTTGAACATGTTGCCCAACGACATGGTAGAGCCCTCGCTTTCCTCCTGCAAAGGTTCCTCGATGGGTTCCTCGTCGATGGGGTTGATATCTTCTATTTCGTCCATATATTTTCAGTTACTTCTTAACTCTTAACTCTTAACTCTTAACTCTTAACTCTTAACTCTTAACCCTTAACTCATACCTAGAACGCGCTGGCGTTCTTCAGGCAGCGGTTCCAGCGCATCTTCTTGTGATCCTTGTCCCAGCTCCACAAGACCCAGCGGGCCTTGCCGACGATATGGTCTTCGGGTACGAAGCCCCAGAAGCGTGCATCCTGGCTATTGTGGCGGTTGTCGCCCATCATCCAGTAGTAGTTCTGCTTTACAGTGTATGTGTCTGTCGGCTCACCGTTGATGAATATCTTCCCATCTTTGACTTCAAGAGTATTGTGTTCGTAGGCGGTTATTATACGACTGTAGAGAGGCAGAGTGCTGTCGTCGAGGTGCAGCACATCGCCCTTGGCGGGGATATGTATGGGGCCGAAATCGTCGACCGTCCAGCCATATTTGTCCCTACGGGCAAACAGTCCAGTTTCTTTCTGCGGCAAACCGAGGAATGCCTCCAGTCCATAAGGACCTCCCGGCACAGGCTTCATGTCGAGCACAGCGTAGTTGCCCGACAACTTGGCGGCCACCTCTCTGCTGAGGGGAACAATGACATACGGGGTATTGTAGCCATACATAACCCGCAAGGCTTCTTCGATATCCTCCCGGCTCACACCGTTCTTGTCAAGCAGCTGCGTCGGGTCGAGCCCTTGCTGGAAAAGAATGGCATACCATGTCTGCGCACAGTGCGGCGTGGCGATGGGGTTGCCGTTGATATATACTGTCTGATTGATAATCTGCAAGTCGTCGCCAGGCATACCGATGCAACGCTTGATGTAGTGGGTCTTCTTGTCGAGCGGACGTACGAACCATCCCTGGTCGAGCATGTCCTTGTAATAGCCACGGTATTCGTCGTTGGGGTCGGCGACATGACGCTTGGCCTCGTAATAGGTCACCTGGTTGCCGGGCGACGCAACCAGGTTGGTGTCACCCTCGGGGAAGTTGAACACCACGGCGTCGAACCGCTTGATATGCGTATAGCCAGGATAGCGGTGATAGGGCAGCTGGGGCCATTTGATGTAACTCTCCATCTTCTCGCCCGTGAGCGGCACAGTGTTGTGCATCAAGGGCAGGCTCAGGGGAGTCATAGCCACACGCGGACCATAGGCCATCTTGCTCACCAACAGGTGGTCACCGACCAGCAGGCTCTTCTCCATGCTTGACGACGGAATCTGGTAGAGCTCGAATATGTTGCCGCGGATAATGACAGCAGCGACAATGGCAAACACTATGGCGTCCAGCCAGTCACGCCCCTCACCCACTTTTGCTGGCGGATCGTTCTTCGGGTCGTGATAGACAGTCTTCTTGCTTAAGCCCAGCCACGGCAAATAAATCCAAGGCACTATGACAGAAAGCAGCTGTTCCCAGAAGCCGTAGCGCCTGAACACTTTAGCGGTTTCCACCACCATCAACAGGAACATAAAGACATTCCATGCGGGGATAAGGAAACCGACATACCAGGTCCACTTCTTGTCACACATCTTCACCCACACAACAATGTTGTATATGGGCACAAGTGCTTTCCACGGCGCTACGCCGGCTTTTTTGAACACGAACCACAGTCCGAAGACCGTGCCTACGAAATACAGAATCAGCAGAATGTCGTATATCATTTTTTTATTGTTTGATTGCTTGATTGTTTGATTGTTTGAATATTTGAAGCGTCAGCACCCAAGCATTAACGCATTCAAGCATTTTTTTTATTGTTTGATTGTTTGATTGTTTGAATATTTGAAGCGTCAGCACCCAAGCAT
>JAEEGL014944555.1_pt1 | contig 16434 bp, 13 predicted proteins | sample 9134231 | NCBI WGS metagenome assembly JAEEGL01 (sample SAMN16246548, study PRJNA631951) | gut metagenome | biome: gut microbiome; feature: rumen; material: fiber-attached | host: Bos | place: Iran: Karaj | collected 2018-10
AACGAATACTCGAAGAAGGCCACGCCCCACGAGGTGAGGATGATGAGTATCAGCGGCCAGCTGGTGTTGATTTTCAGCTCGGTGAGCTTAAGGTTGCCGTACCAGGCGAAGGTCATGAAGACGTTGCTGACAATCAGTAGCAGTATGGTGATTAGAGCTTTTGGCATATCAGTCTTATTAACATTGCGAACGCTTGGTTGGTGCTGCGGTCGATGTTCTGCTGGCGGCGGTTTGCACCGAATTGCAGCAGTTTGGCTTCGGTGCGAGTGGCACTGGCGACGGCAATCCACACGGTGCCTACGGGCTTCTCCGGTGTGCCGCCGTCGGGGCCGGCGATGCCGGTGGTGGCGATGGCGAGGTCGGCACCGAGTCGTTGGCGCACACCCTCCACCATCTCGCGGACGGTCTCCTCGCTTACGGCGCCATGGGCCTCAAGGGTGCTGTGCTTCACGCCGAGGGCGCATTCTTTCACCTCGTTGCTGTAGGCGATGACGCCGCCGCGGAAATAAGCCGATGCTCCGGCCTGCGCCGTGAGCAGGCGTGCGATGTTGCCACCCGTGCACCTCTCGGCGGTGGCCAGTGTCAGGCCTCGCTCGACGAGGGTCTTGTGCACCAGTTCGGCGAGGGTCTCGCAGTCTTCGCCGACGATATACTGTCCTGCCAGATTGTAGAGGCCGTCGAGTGGGAAGTTGTAGGTGGTGAGATTAAACCTCTGCGGCAGGTGGGCCGTCAGGCGCAGCTTCACCATACCCGCCACGGGGAGGTAAGCCAGCTTGACATTCTCGGGCAGCGACAGCTCCCACGGCTCTATGAGGTCGGAGAGGAAGCTCTCGCCGATGCCCTGCACGAGGATGTTCTTGGTGACGATGGTGCCCGTGTTGAAGGTCTCCTGCAGCTTCGGTATCACTCGGTTCTTCATCAGCCACTCCATCTCGAAGGGTACGCCGGGCAGCGACACGAGTACTTTCCCGTCGTTAGCGAACCACATGCAGGGTGCGGTACCGAGGTCGTTGTTGAGTACCTCGCAGCATTTAGGCACCAGCGCCTGTGCACGATTGACGGGTGTCAGCTCGTAGCCGCGTGCCGTGAAGATGCGGCGCACGTTCTCCAGCGCTACCTCGCTTTCCACCAGTTCGCTGTCGAAATACTCACACAGCAGTTTCTTGGTGATGTCGTCCTTGGTGGGACCTAGGCCGCCGGTGACAAGCACCGCGTCGCTCTCCTGCATCGCCTCGTCGACGGCGTCCCAGATATCCTGATATACGTCGCCTACCACCACGGTGCGGCGCACGTCCATGCCTACAGTAGTGAGCATATGGCTCATCGTCGAGGCGTTGGTGTTGACGACCTGCCCTATCAGCAGCTCGTCGCCTATATTAACAATTGTGACGTTCATACTTCCTGTCGTATTCTGCGTAGCTGAATTCCAGACCGCTCTTCTCGTCCACCATGCACTCGGTTTCATGGATTTTGTTGAATTTCGAGAGGTCGATAATGGGAAAGAAGGTATCGGCCTCGGGGAACTCTTTGTGCACCCAGGTGACGTAAAGACGGTTTACATATGGCATGAGCATATTGTAGATGCGGCCGCCACCGATGATGAACACCTCGTCGTCGCAGTCGCGCAGTAAATCGAACAGGCCATTGACGCTATGCACCACTTCAGCGCCTTCGGGACAGAAGTCTTCACTCTGCGAGAAGACAATATTGCGGCGCCCCACGAGTGGGCGCTTGGGCAGGCTCTCCCAGGTGCGGCGTCCCATGACGACGGGGTGCCCCATAGTCAAAGCCTTGAAGCGCTTGAGGTCGCCCGAGAGGTGCCACGGCATATCGCCGTTGAGCCCAATGGCGCGATTCTCGGCTTGCGCCACGATAATCGAAAGATTGGGAATGTGTCTTGTCTCTATCATTGTTTGAATATCTTTGTTGCACGTTCGAAGATGCCGCCGCACCAGGCCAGCGCGAGGCCGTAGTTGCTTACCGGCACGCCGGCCTCCAATGCTGGTAGCAGACGGGCCTTCACCTGTTGGGCGGTAATGACGCAGCCGCCGCATTGGATGACAAGCGCGTATTGCTTCAAGTCGTAGGGTAGGGGCGACTGGCCGCCGATGACCTCGCAGCGCAGATCTTTGCCGGTAGCCTTGCGCAGCGCTGCGGGCAGTTTCACGCGGCCGATGTCCTCGCAGGTGACATTGTGCGTGCAGCTCTCCAGCAGCAGCACGCGGTCGCCGTCCTTCAGGTCGCCAATCTTACGCGTACCTTCGAGGTACTCTTTGAAGAGCCCCTTTTGTCGCGCCAGAACCACGCTGAACGAGGTAAGCGACACCTCGTTGGGAACGATGGCGGCTACCTTCTGGAAAGCTTGGCTGTCGGTGATGACTAGGGCGGGAGTATCCTTCAATGCTGCCAGAGTGGAGGGCAGTTCTTCTGGCTGGCAGAAGAAAGCCTGTGCGTGCAGGTCCATCAGGTCGCGTAGCACCTGCACCTGCGGCAGTATCATGCGTCCTTCGGGAGCCGAACTGTCGATTGGGGTGACAAGCACCACAGTGTCGCTGGCATTGATAATGTCGCCCAGCAGGCTTCGTCCGCGGTAGGCGTTTTCGGGCAGAGCTTCTTTTATCTGCGCTATGAGTGCCTCTTTGTCGAGGGGGGCGGCTTTCGTCAGCACCTTGAGCATCGGCGTGCCGTGCTCGCGGCACCAGCGTTCCACCATCTCCTCAGGCTCGCCGTAGGCGCCTTCGGTGTATAGCAATAGTGCCAGGTCGACCTCTGCCAACGCCGCCATACTCTTTTCTACACGCATCTTGCCGAGTTCGCCTTCGTCGTCGATACCCGCGGTGTCGATGAGCACCACAGGCCCTATACCGCCAATCTCCATGCTCTTGCGCACGGGGTCGGTGGTGGTGCCGGCGGTATCGCTCACGATGGCTATCTGCTGGCCTGTGAGCCAGTTGATCATTGTGCTCTTGCCCACGTTGCGGCGGCCGAAGAAGCCTATGCGCGGCTTCAGTTCATTCCCTTTTTCCATATTGCAAAGATACTAAATAAAAATCACCCGCGCGCAGAAAGTTATCAACCTGTCGTGGAAAAGTTGTATATTTGCAGTCAGTTATGAAAAGAACAATCGCCATAATAAGTTTGCTGATAGCATGTTGTGTCGCAACGGCACAGGACAACGGCATCACGTTGAAGCCCAACTACCGCAAGATTGCGCGTGTGGTGAAGTCGCCCGCGAGCCCCTATTTCCTCGACTCGCTCGAGGCGCGCTTTGACCGTTGCGACACCACCCTTACCGTCGACCATCTGCGGTGCCTCTACTTCGCGTCTGGCGACAAGAACCTCAGCAATGCCTATAGGGTTTACAAACTGCGCTCGGGACGTTTCGGACGTCAGGCGGCACAGGTGAATACTGTATGGACGCAGTACCAGATGCTCACCACTGCCGTGTGGAGCACTGGAGACGGCACGAAACGCAAGCCCCTGCATGTGGCCTCGCGCGAGGATGCCGAGACGGCGGCCATGGGTTACGACACGCCGCTGTGGTTCAAGATTAAGGGGAAACGTAAGTTCAGCGTAGCTCCACGACAGTAATTCCCGCGCCGCCGAGTTCCAACTTCTCGGGGTGGAAGGTGCGCACCTCGCGCATCGCCCGCAGTTCCTGCGATATTATCTGCATCAGTATTCCGTAGCCTTTGCCGTGGAGTATGCGTACCTCTTTCTCAGAGAGGAGTATTGCGTTGTCGAGAAACTGGTGCAATTCCGTGATGGCCTCTTCGGCGCGATGACCACGCAGGTCGAGGGTGGGGTTGAAGTGCTTGCGCTTGTCGTTAAGGTCGTCGTAGATGCTGCGACTGACGCTGACGGTCTTGCGGTCGGTGGGAATCTTCTGTTTGGCGGTGCCCGTGAGGCGGCTCAGCGGTATGGTCATGCGGACGCTGTTGCTCTCCACCACGGCCTTCTTGCCTTTTATCTCCACCACCTGCCCGTAGGTCTCCTCGCCGTCGATGCGGACTATACATCCCACGGCGATGGGCATATCTTTATCTCTGTCAGAACTAAAAGAACTGTCAGAACTTCGTTGCTTCTTTTCTTTTTGTTCTTTTAGTTCTAATTGAGCTTTAATATTCTGTTCTGTTGCTTCGGCTAGACGGGCGCGGGCCTGCTGGGTTGCCTCTTTCTCGGCCTTGGCGCTCTTGATGTCGCTGATGGTGCGCTCCACGGTGCGGTTGGCATCGGTGAGTATCTGCTGTGCCTCGCGGCGGGCGCTGCCTATAATCTCGTGGCGGCGTGCCTGCAGGTTGTCGTTCAGCCGTTGGTATTTCTGCGTCACCTCGGCCAGGAACTCGTCGGCTACGCGTAGCTCCTCGCGTTGCCGTTCCACCTCTTTCTTGTCGAGCTCGAGCTGTTGCAGCTGGTGCTCGAAGTTGAGCTGCTCGCGTCCCACCAGCTCGCCGGCACGGTCGAGCACCTCCTTGGGGAAGCCGATACTTTCGGCAATCTCGAAGGCGAAGCTGGAGCCAGGGTGGCCTATTGCCAGGCGGTAGAGCGGCCGCATGGCCTCGGTGTCGAAGAGCATGGCGCCGTTGACGACGCCTGGCAGTCGGTCGGCCAGCAGTTTGAGGTCGGCGAAGTGGGTGGTCACCACGCCGAAGGCCCCCTTGTCGTAGAGTTCGCCCAACACGGCCTCGGCAATGGCGCAACCTGAGCGTGGCTCGGTGCCGCCGCCAAGCTCGTCGAGCAGGAAGAGTGTGTCCTCCTTGGCTTCTGCGAGCAGGGCTTTCATGTTCTGCAGGTGCGACGTGTAGGTCGAGAGGTCGTTGTCGATGCTCTGCTGGTCGCCGATGTCGATGAAGATGCTTCCGAAGAGGCCGCATTCCGACGTGGGGCGCAGAGGTACGGGCATGCCGCACTGCAGCATGTATTGTATCAATCCCACGGCCTTGAGCAGCACCGATTTGCCACCGGCGTTGGGGCCTGAGATGATGAGAATTCTGGAAGGTGAAAGGTGAGAGGTGAAAGGTGAAAGGCTGAGGCTGAATGGTACCACGATATCTTTCTTCTGGAGATATAGGATAGGGTGGCGGGCGTCGAGCCATTCTATACGTGGTTCGGGGTGCAGGTTGGGGACGCTGGCGTTTAGTTCCACGGCCACGCGTGCTTTGGCGCGTAGGAAGTCGATGCGTGCCAGGAAGCGGTAGGCCTCCTCGAGTTGCGGCAGCAGGGGCCGTAGGCGGTCGCTGAAAGAAAGCAGTATGCGCTGTATCTCGTGACGCTCGTCGAAATCCAGCTCGCGCAGGTCGTTGCCCAGTTCCACAACCTCGGCAGGCTCGACGAAGGCCGTGAGGCGTGTGGCGCTCTCGTCCTGTATGAGTCCTTTGATCTTGCGGCGGTGGGTGGTCAGCAGCGGTATCACGGGCCGTCCGTCGCGTATGGTCACCTCGGCCCCTTCGGGTGCCCATCCTTCGCGCTTGGCGCGCGCAAGGGTACTGCTCACTTTGGCATCTACCTCGGCGGCCTTGCGGACCTTGGTGCGTCGTATCTCGGCGAGGGCTGGCGAGGCGTTGTCGTAGAGTTCGCCGTGGTCGTCGACGAGCTTACCCAGCAGCGAGTTGATGACGTTTAGCTGTGAGCTCTTACCCCCGTAGCCAAGCTCCACCTCGATGGCGAGGGTGCGCAGGGCGCTGTATTGTTGGTGCTCCTCGGCGGTGAGGAAGTGGTAGCATTCGCGTATGGTGCGCAGCGACAGCTTGAGGTCGAAGAGTGCCTCGAGTGCTATGAAGGTGTTGCCCACGTGCAGGTGGGCGAGGGTTGGGGTGAGGTCGATAAAGTCTTGCTGCGGGAATTCACTCTCCATCAGCACTATCTGGCGCATCTCCTCGGTGAGCTGCAGCTCGTGGGTCAGTCTTTCGTAGTTGGTGGTGAAGGCCATCTCGCCGGCCATTCGGACGGCCAGCTCGTTAGTGCACTGCTCCGCAACCATCTGGCGTATGCGGTCGAAGCCTAGTTTCTGTTCGATATTGTTCATGGAGTTGTTAACGGCGAATTAGTCGAATTAGTCGAAGTCAAGGTAGAGGGGCCAGTGTTGGCGGAAGGTGTCGAGCTTCTCTTTGTCCAGGGTGACGGTGACGAGTTGGTCAGCTTCAGCTTCGGCTTCTGCCAGAGGGAAGCCTTTGTAATCAATGATTGCGCTATTACCGGTGTAGTTGCCTCCCACACCATCCTTGCCACATCGGTTGCAGCCTAACACATAACTGATGTTTTCAATCGCGCGGGCCTTGAGCAGCGTCGTCCAAGCCTCGTGGCGGCTCCCCGGCCAGTTGGCGCAGACGAGGAGAAGGTCGTAATCAAGTGCTATGTGTTCAGTGTTAAGTGTTGAGTTCCTAAGCCACTTCGGAAATCTTAAATCGTAGCAGACGGCTGGCTTGATTTTCCAGCCTTTGTATTCAAATACCTCGCGACGGGTACCGCGGGCAATAATGTTGTACTCGCCGCTTACGCGGAAGGTGTGGGCTTTGTCGTAGTAACCAAACGAACCGTCGGGGTAGATCCAATGCAACCTGTTATAGCATTGGTCGTCCTCGCGGACGATCCAGGTGCCGACAAAGAGTAGATTGTATTGGGAGGCCAATTGCCGAGCCCAGCGCAGCGTGGGACCTTCCTGCTCCTCGGCCATTGACGCCATGTGGTCGCCGAAGCCCGTGGTAAAGGTCTCGGGCACCACGAACATGTCGCTCTTCGGGGCGGTAGATAAAGCCTCCTCGACACGGCGACGGTTGGCTTTTGCATCGCCCCAGACGATGTTCTGCTGGAAGAAGGTTATGACCATTGGCGTGTTTGTTCTAAGTCTAGTTGTATCTGCTGTTGCAAGGCTTCTGTTGAATCGAAGCGCTCTATGTCGCGCAGACGGTGCAGGAACTCCACTGTGACGCTCTCGCCGTAGAGGTCGCCGCTGTAGTCTATCAGGTGCACCTCAAGTGTCGGTTTGTCGACGCCGAAGGTGGGAGCTGCGCCTAGGTTGGCTATGCCGATGCGGCTGCCGACATTAACAGCGTATACGCCTTCCTTTGGGAGCATTTTTCTAGTTTGCGAAAGGTCGATGTTGGCAGTGGGGAAGCCAAGCGTGTGGCCTACGCCGCGACCGTGTTGCACGGCGCCGGTGACGCTGTAGCGGCGGCCCAGCAGGGCGGCAGTCTTCTCGACGTTGCCGCTCGTCAGGCTCTCGCGGATGCGGCTCGAGCTGATAGGTTCGCTGTCGACGGTGAACGGTACCCCTTTCTCTATCGTGAAGCCCAGCTCGTCGGCCAGCAGTGGCAGACGGTCGAAGTCGTCCTGCTGCTTGCTGCCGAAGCGGCTGTCGTAGCCTAACAGTAATGCACGCATGCGCAGTTTGTCGTGCAGCAGGCGCGCCATCTGGCAAGCCGAGAGCTGCGCCACCTCGCGGGTGAAGGGCAGCACGGCAACATAGTGGGCGTCGGCTTCGAAGAGTAGGCGCAGGTGCTCCTCTTCGTCGTCGAGCCAGTACTCGCTATCGCGTCGGCCCAGGACAAAAGACGGATGTGCCGTCAACGTGACAACTAAAGTGGAAAGTGGAAAGTGGAAAGTGGAAAGTTGTGACAGCAGTTGCTGGTGGCCGCGGTGGACACCGTCGAAGACGCCGACGGTCACCGCTGTGTCGGTCTCTATAGCCTTGATGCGTCCGCTCCTGTCGTACAATTTGAACAACTCCTCCATAACTCCTAACTCATAACATTATTCTTGGGTGCAGATGCAGGAAGAGTCCGACGGAGAATAGATCCGACGCAGGGCTGATGACCTTTAGGTAGCCTGTGCGGTCGCCCGTGAAGGGGAAATAATGGTAGTATGAGCCTTCGACACTCAGTGTGCAGTGTTTAAGTCGGCCGTAGGTGTAGCCTCCGCGCACCGTAAGCACACGTACCTTGTCGTGTGTCATGTCGGAGGTGTTCGACGAGATATTGGAGAAATGGTAGCAGCCCAGCAGAGGCACAAAACGTTTGCCTTGCCAGTATGACGCCTCTAGGTGCCAGCCTTTGTAGCCGGCCTTCAGAACTGGGTAGAAGCCCCATCCCGATTGAAAGTCCATCCCCGGCGACACCATGTAGCCAAGGCTGTCGCGTACGGGTGTGCCGTTCTCGCCGCGGTTGTTGTAGTAGCCCATCAAGTAGCCCTCGACGGCGATGTCGAGGTTGCCCAGCGTGGCACTCACCCCAAGGCCTGTGGCGCCATTCATGCGGCTGCGTACCGGCAGGGTGGTGTCGGTAACTCCCTCGCCGCCGTTGTGCAGCAGCACGCCGTGCAGCGGCAGGTAGAGCTCCCAGTTGTCGCCCAGGTGCAGTCGGCCGCGGATGGAGAGGCCTGCGGCGAAGCGTTCCTGCTCAGGGCTGTGGTTCCAGATATAGTTGCGCCAGTCGACCCACAGGTCGGCCTGCACGGCGCGGCGGTTCACCATAAGCTGCACGCCGGCCTCGGGGTCGGCGGCATACTGACGTTCGGGGTTGTAGAGCGGCAGCGGCAGGTGGTGCCCATCGTTGTTGTCGAGGCTGCCAAAGACAGCAGTGAGCCACGGCGAGAGGTCTACCTTCGCCTGCAGCCAAGGCAGCATGTGCAATGGTGAATGGGAACTGTCTGCCGAGTTCCATCCCTCCAGCGTCTCGTTAGGGAAGGAGTGATTGCCCCAGTAGTGCAGCCAGTGCACGCCTGCCTCCACCTTCACGCGCTTCTCCACGCGCCATGCCACCCGAGGCCGTAGCACGAAGCCCGGCAGGGTATAGCCGTCGACGCGCGAGGCGGCGTATTCGTTGTCAACAAAGAAGTGAAGGTTGTCGATACAGAGGGTGATACGGGAGGTGTCCTGGGCAGCGATTGAGTGGAAAGTGGAAAGAGGAAAGTGGAAAGCGATGCTGACGCAAATCAGCACCACTACTTTCCACTTTCCTCTTTCAGTTTTCCACTTTCTCATTTGCCCATCGCTTTCACTATCGCTTCCTCGATGGCGGCGCCGCGCAGGTCGCGGGCGAGAATGGTGCCGTCGGGGCCGATAAGCATAATCTGCGGGATGCCGTTGACCCCATAAGTATTGGTGGCTGTGCGGGTGCTGTCGACCAGCTGGGGATAGGTGATGCCGAGGTCGGCCATCACCTTCTCATGGGCGGCCTTGCGGGCAGCGGCGTCGCCGCGCTCCCACACGTTGAGACCAACGATGACGAGGCCTTTCTTCTCGTATTTCTTCCACAGCGGCACAAGGTTGTCCTTAATCTCGTTGCGGCAGGGACCACACCACGAAGCGTAGAAATCTACCAGTGCCAGTTTGCCGTCGATGAGGTCGCTGAGCTTGCCGTCGACACCTTGTATGTCGGTGTAGTGCTTGCCAGCCGAGGTGGCGTCGATGGCGCGCAGCTGCTCGAGTTTAGCCTGCACGGTCTTGTTGCCGGCCACCATCGGCGAGGCGTTCTTCACGATGCTGTCGAGCTCGCTGTAGGTGAACTCTCCGGCATGCAGTATGTTCTCCATGGCTCTAACGGCCAGTATGTTGTCCTCGTTCTCGTGATACAGTTTCCAGTTGGCCTCCACCGTGCGTGCGTTGTACAGTGCCTCGAGGCTGTCAATCACCCGCTCTATCTCGGCACGCTCGGTGCCGTTGGTGGCGCTATAGTAGAGGGGTATGAGCTCATTCATCTGCTCTTCGAGGTCTCTGGTGTCAAGGCTCTTGTTGAAGGCGTAGAACTTGTCGTTCAGCGTGGTGCCGCCGATGCTGTCGTTCATGATAACTATGGTGCCCGGCTCCACGATGGCGAAGGTGATGAACTGCGACTCGGGGCAGCCTATCATGGCCTCCCAGGGCTCCTCAACCTCTCCGCGGAACACGAACTTGCCGTCGGCGATAACGGTGCTGTCGATAGGGCCGTTATCACAATCTGCGTCGTTCAAATTGAACATGTAGACAGTCTTGCCTTCCAATTCGGGGAGGTCGACGGTGCCGTTGATGGTGAATTGATGCTTGCCGCCACAGCTGGCCACGAGTGCCATAACGGCAACAGCGCAAATAAGTTGGAATGTTTTCTTCATTGTTTCAATATTAAAAATATGACTGCAAAAGTACAAATATTTTCCGAAACAGCAAAAAAACGTCAAGCAAAAGACACAGATTGCCACCTGGCGGCGGCAATCTGTGTCTCATGAGGTTGGCTGTCGGTGAGCCGCTATTGCAGCAATAGTTTGCGCGAGGCGGTACCCATGGGGGTGTGGATGCGGACGATGTATGTGCCACGCGGCAGGGCGGCAACGTCGAGTTTGGCCGTGAGGCCCGAGGCCTTGTGCACCATCATCGTATTGCCGACGATGTCCAGCACCTCTATCTCTGTCATTCTCTCGGCGCTACACACAATCACGGTGCCGCTGGCGGGGTTGGGGGAAATAGAGATGGCAGAATCTGCGCTACATTCAGAAATAATTAGCGGTCGTAGAATACATTCATTATCTCCTAAATCGTAGCCTCCGGAATTATGGAAGACAAGTTCCCCGTCTTTGTGGCAACATGTTAGAATATCATTTGAGACAAAACCTCTAATGCAGCGGCATAACATGTCTGATGCACCGACTCCTTCAATGAAACTAATTTGGTACGAACCATACCTATCCCTTAAATTGATATGTTTAACGGAGTCGACAAATGTGACAGAATAAACATCAAACCATTGGCTTCCAATGCCAATACTATCACCAACTTGGAGGCTCATGTCCATTAGAAGATAGTCGGTGTCGATTCCGTCGCCATAACCTTCCATATCCGGAATGTTGAACCAAACTTTCCCGGATAGTGTATCTTCCCTTAATAAAATAGGATCACCGTTATTGGTTTTTAGTGGTATATATGAAACTATAGAACGATAGCATTTCTTATATTGATATTCCCCGATTGTGGTGTCGCCATCTGTTCGCAGTTCATAACTAAAAAAAACGTCTATTCCCTCTTCAACCCCGTTCCAGACGGTGGACTCGTGGCCGAAGATGGACTTGTAGCCAGCAACGGTGTCGGTTTGGGCTGTGACGGTTGCCGACAGGGCAATTAGGACTGACAGAATAATAGTCTTTTTCATACTTTTTTTTAAGTTTTCAATTTGCAAAGATACGAACATTTTTTCATTCCTAATAAATCTTTTTTCTTGGATGCCCACCTCTAGGGAACCTCTCCGGCTCCTCTCCGCCTCTCCTCCGGCATTGCAAAAAAATGTTAAAAATCGCCAATCGGATGCCCTGATAATTACATCATACCCTGCACGTTGCCAGCATATTATGCGATTTTAACATTTGTAATCGCTTGAATGTCAGGGATAAGACCCCTCTACCTCCGAGTCAACTCCGAGTCATGTCCGAGTCACCTCCACCGGAGGGTGGTGCGGATGTGATGTAAGATTGAAGATGTATGATGGAAGATGTGGGGTGGGGGGCGGAAGTGAGTCGGAAGTGATACGGAAGTGAGTCGGGAGTGGTGGGTAAATATTTTTTTACCAATTAAAAAATATTCGTATCTTTGCAAATTAAATATATTCGTAAATAAAAACTATTTATCATGTATACAGACACTTCTAAATTCATCGGCGAAGGCCTTACTTACGACGACGTGCTGCTCGTCCCCGCTTATTCCGAGGTGCTGCCACGTGAAGTCACCGTTGCGTCGCGCTTTTCCAAGCGCATCATGCTGAACACCCCGCTGGTCAGTGCCGCTATGGACACCGTGACCGAGGCCGCTATGGCCATCGGTATGGCACAGGAGGGCGGCATCGGCGTGCTGCACAAGAACATGAGCATCGAGCGCCAGGCCAACGAGGTGCGCAAGGTGAAACGTGCCGAGAATGGCATGATAATAGACCCTGTGACGCTGAACAAAGAGGCCAAGGTGAAGGATGCCCTGCACCTGATGGAGGAATATGGCATCGGCGGCATCCCCATCGTGGACGAGAACCGCATGCTTATCGGTATGGTGACTAACCGCGACCTGCGCTTCGAGCGTGATATGGAGCGTCCGCTGAGCGAGATAATGATTACCAAGCTCATCACCACCCACGAGGGCACCACGTTTGCCGAAGCCACCGACATTCTGCAGCAGCACAAGATTGAGAAGCTGCCGGTGGTGAACAAGGAAGGTCAGTTCATGGGCCTTATCACCTACCGTGACATCATGAAGACCAAGGAGCGCCCCCTGGCCTGCAAGGACTCGAACGGCCGCCTGCGTGTGGCCGCCGGTGTGGGCATCAAGCCCGACATGATGGACCGTGTGGACGCCTTGGTGAAGGCCGGCGCCGACGCTATCGTCATCGATACCGCCCACGGTCACTCGATCCGCGTGGTGGAAGCCTTGAAGAAGGTTAAAGCGAAATATTCTGATATTGACGTGGTGGTGGGCAACATCGCCACGGGCGAAGCCGCCCTGATGCTTGCCGAGGCCGGTGCCGACGCCATCAAGGTGGGTATAGGACCTGGAAGCATCTGCTCGACGCGTATCGTGGCCGGTATCGGCGTGCCGCAGCTCACGGCTATCTGTGAGGTGTGCGGCGCCTTGAAGCAGAACGGTTTCGACGTTCCCGTTATCGCCGACGGCGGCATCCGCTACAGTGGCGACATCGTCAAGGCCATCGCCGCCGGTGCCAGCACCGTGATGGTGGGCAGCCTGGTGGCAGGTACCGACGAGGCTCCGGGAGAGACCATCATCTACGAAGGCCGCAAGTTCAAGAGCTACCGCGGCATGGGCTCGCTTGAGGCCATGCAGAGCGGCTCGAAGGACCGCTACTTCCAGGATAAGGAGACCGACGCCAAGAAGCTCGTTCCCGAAGGCGTGGTGGGTCGTGTACCCTACAAGGGCACCCTCGGCGAGATCCTCTATCAGATGGTTGGCGGCCTCAAGGCCGGTATGGGTTACACGGGTAGCCGCACCATCGGCGACCTGCAGAAGGCCAAGTTCATCCGCATCACCGATGCCGGTCGCACGGAGAGCCACCCGCACGACATCGCCATCACCCGCGAGGCACCGAACTATTCGAGATAGTTAGGAGTTAGTAGTTAGTAGTTAGTAGTTAGGAGTTTGAATTGTTAAGACATATTATGAAGAAAATATTGCTGGCTGCGGCCATACTTTCAATTTTCAATTTTCAATTTTCAATTGTCCACGCTCAGAGCTGGCCGGAGGACCCGGTGGTGATTGAGGTGGATGGACAGAAGATTCGCCAGTCGGAGTTTATGAAGGAGTTCATGACCTCGGTGGGCGACCGTCTTGCCAATAACCCGCAGACGCCGCTGGCCGAGAAGCGTCAGGCCCTGCGCGAGTATGTGGACCTGTTCGCTAATTTCCGCGCCAAGGTTGTCGACGCCCACAATATGGGTCTCGACACCATGGAGAGTCTGCGCTTGGAGCTTGCCAAATACCGCAACGAGCTGGCAGCCCCCTACCTTATCGACTCCGCGATACTGGAGGGTATGCTGCGTGAGGCTTACGAGCGAAACCACCGCTCGCTGCATGTGGCACACATCATGGTACAGGTGGCCCCCGATGCCAAGCCAGAGGATACCTTGAAGGCTTTGAACCATCTCAAGGAGCTGCGCGAAAGAATTGTCGGCGGCGAGGACTTCTATGCCGTTGCCTACGACGAAGCACAGCGCTTGGAGCCCAACCCCAACAGACGCAAGGACGAGGGTAACCTGGGGTACTTCACCGCCTTCGATATGGTGTACCCCTTCGAGAATGCCGCCTACGCGCTGAAGGTCGGCGAGGTGAGCCAGCCTGTGCGTACCCGCTACGGTTACCATCTGCTGAAACTGTTCGACGTAGTGGAGATGCAGGGCAAGTGCGATGTGGCCCATATTTGGATCGGCTCGCTCGACTCCGTAGCCGGCCGCAATACCATTTATTCCGTGTATCACCAATTGCAGGATGGGGTGGATTTTGATGACGCCGCCCGTCAGAGCGACGACCGCACCACTCGCGACAACGGCGGCCGCATGATGAATGCCGCCCTCAACCAACTGCCTCCCGAGTACCTGCATGTGATTGCCGATTTGAAGGCCGGCCAGTATTCCGAGCCGTTCCACACCAAGTACGGCTGGCATATCGTGAAGGTCATACGCAAAGATACCCTGCCGCCCTACGAGGCTATGGTGCCATACTACAAGCAGAAAATGACTCGCGACTCGCGCGGTGATGCCTCGCGCAAGGTCTTCGCCACTACCTGCCGTGCGAAATACGGCTTGGTAGACCTCACCAAGACGCCCGTTGAACAGCCGGTTGCCAAGAAACGCGCCAAGAAAGCCAAAGAGCCTGTGAAGATGCAGGCCTCGCTCGACAATATTTACCGCATCGTGCCCCGCAGAGTGGCCCTCGGCGAGTGGAACTACAGCGACACGCTGGTGAAAGACATACAGCCCCTGGTGCGTGTGATGGGCAAAGAGTACAATAGCCTTGACTTCGCCAGATACATCAACACCCACCGCAAGTCCTACGACTTGTTCGATACCGTCTACTATGTCAATATGCGCTACGAGGAGTTCAAGGACAGCCTTGCCGTGGTTTGTGCCGACGAGCGCTTGGAGGAGGATTATCCCGAGTTTGCCGAGGTGGTGGATGAATACCGCCGCGGCCTGATGATTTTCAGCTATAACGACAAGATGGTGTGGTCGAAGGCTGTGCAGGACTCGGCCGGCTTTGCCGACTTCTACAACCGCTATAGCAAGACCCGCCGCATGACCGCCCGTGACGACTCTGTCTACTTCTGGAACCAGCGTGCCCGCATCACCAAGTTCGACATTGCCGACAGCACGATGCTCGCCAAGGAAAAAGCTGTGAAGATACTCGCTAAGGCCCAGAAGAAGGCCAAGGGTAGCAACGACATGAAGGCATTGCTTGTGAAAGCCATTGGCAAGAAAGGCAAAGGTGACAACGATGTGCAGATGTTCCTCGACCTCGTGGAGAAAGGCCACACCGACATCCTCGCTGCCGACCAGTGGCAGACGGGCATCTACACCCGCCCGTTTAAGAAAGGCTACAGCGTGGTGATGGTCGACGAGGTGTTGCCTCCCATGCTTAAGGCGCAGATGGAAGCCCGCGGATACTACCTCAACGAATACCAGAACGAACTGGAGCGCAACCTCTGCAACTCGCTGCGCGAGAAATACAACGTCAAGATAAACTGGGATGTCGTTGAAAGGATTGTCTATTAGCTTCTCCTTAGTCGGGCTGCTGTTGCTCACGGGCTGCCGCTACCAGGAGGACCTCTCCCCCTTGGTGGCTAAGGTCTACGACCACGAGCTCCGCAAGGACGACCTAAAAGGACTTGTGGGCGACGGCGTGACTGCCGAGGACAGCATAGCCATCATCGACAACTATGTCGACCAGTGGGTGCGCCAGACGGTGATGCTCGCCAAAGCCGAGAAGAATGTGTCGGCCGACTTTAGCCGTCAGCTCGGCGAATACCGCAATAGTCTCCTCATCTATGCCTACGAGCAGCAGATAGTCAACCAGCTGCTCGACACCACGGTGACCGACAGCCAGATTGCTGAATACTACGAGAGCCACAAGGAGCAGTTCCAGCTGAAGAACAGCATCGTCAAAGCGGTATATGTCACCGCGCCCAAGAAATCTTCCGTCGACGGCAAGCTGAGGGCGTTGGTATACAAGAGCTCCTTTATAGAAGACGACATCATGACCCTCGAAGAGCTTGCCTCGCGTCACGGGTTGCAGGGCTACTACGACGGCGACACATGGATGCCGTTCTATAGTTTGCAGGGCGTGGTGCCGATAACCACCTACAACGACAACCTCTTCCTCAAGCAGAACCGCACCATAGTGATTAGCGACGACTCGCTGACCTACTATGTGCGCATCCTCGACTACAAAGTGTCCGACGATGTGTCGCCCCTCGAACTGCAACGCGACAACATACAGGCCATCATCCTCAACCACCGCAAGATAGATATTCTCTCCAAGCTGCAATCCGACCTCCTCTCCGAAGCCGAGAAGTCGGGCCAGGTAAAACTTAACAAATCATCCAAATGAAAAAGACACTCTTTTTAGTAGCAATACTTTTCACCTTTCACTTTTCACCTTTCACCTTGAAGGCCCAGGAAACGGTGGTCGACGGTGTGGCGGCGATAGTCGGAAAGAACATCATCAAGTATTCCGACATCGAACGCTCCTATGCCCAGGTGCGTATGCGTCAGGGTGTCGCCGACGCCTTCAACAACCGTTGCGCCATATTGGAGAACCTCATCCTCAACAACCTCCTCGTCCACAAGGGCGAGATAGACAGCGTTGAGGTCAGCGACGACGAGGTGAACCAGTATGTCGACTACTATCTCAAGAACGACCTACGCAACTACGGCACCCGCGAGAACCTGCGCGAGCAGACGGGCTTCACCTACGACGAACTC
>JAEEGL016517026.1_pt1 | contig 16434 bp, 13 predicted proteins | sample 9134231 | NCBI WGS metagenome assembly JAEEGL01 (sample SAMN16246548, study PRJNA631951) | gut metagenome | biome: gut microbiome; feature: rumen; material: fiber-attached | host: Bos | place: Iran: Karaj | collected 2018-10
ATCTTTCATACATGAATGAATATGCTATCCCGCTGAAAGCCATTATTATGATAACGGCCGCGACAAAATAATAGGAAAGAAGTGTCATCTCTCCAAGAGCTGACACGGATGTCTCCTCAAAAACATTGTCCCTTGCAAGGACCTGACTTACATAATCGAGAGCCAGAAGCTGACCTATATCGGCTATGCTGATAGCCGCTTCATACGTATAAGCGGTATCGATAGCCGCATATACTCCGGCCTCTGCCGTCTGAAGGTACGAAACTCCCGAAACGAGGACTTCCTTAAACATGCTGCCGACAAGTCCGGGATCTTCGGGAAAATATATTACTGCCGGAGGGTTTAATCCGACCTGGACATCATGGTAGAATCCGCTCGGAATGACTACCGCGGCCTGAAGTTTTCCTTCGTTAAACTCCCTTATAGCCTGCTCCTCGTCCATATATTCGAATTCGCAGATGCTCTTTACCGAATCCATCGACTCGATGAAGGATGTTACATATGCCGTAACAGCCTCATCCTCGGGGATGGAAACACCTATCTTTGCAAGAGTCAGTGACTTGTTTTCAGACAGGATCTTCATCATTCCGGCAACAAGAAGAGCAACGACTGCCAGAGATACCGCTGTGATAAGCAGCATCTTTGTGAGTGCCTTGGCACATCTTTTCAGTTGAAGAAAAAGATAAGTAAAGAAAAGTCTCATTCTGCGATCAGTTTTTGCCCATTATGCCGTAAGCCACTTCATATACCTCTTTGATAAGTGCGTCTATCTCATCGGGAGAAGCATTGCCTACATTAAATTCATTGCCCGAAAGATCGGATATCGAAGAACCTTTTTTGATCCTGACCTTTCCGCCTATATACATATCTTCTATATCCATAAGATCAAGTTCTATCTCAAGCGACTTGCCGTCGTTTTTTATCTTTGATTCGGAGGTGTAAAGATCAAGGATCTTTGCGCTTAAGTCTCCCTTCGAAAAGTCATATTCATATGAGATAATCTCCTGATCAAGGAAACTCAAAGATGCTTTTTCGACATCATCTTCTATATTTCCTTTAATCCTCAGCAGTTCTTCTCCGTCTAATACCGCTCTCACATTCTGGCATCTGTAATCTCCGCCCTCAAAGCAGATATCCAATTCGGGGAGATCCGATTCCAGAATTACAGCAGCAAGCTTGTTTTTGTATATATATACCTGCGCCGTGATATCTCCGGCTTCATCAAGGAGGCCATAGAGCTGATCATCGATCCTCATATCCTTAAGCGCATCCATATCACCCACTGCATCAAGGATCTTTTCTATCGATGAATCGCTGACCATTATCTCATATCCTGCGCATTTAACATCTTTTCCGTCTATTTCAAATTCTTCGCTTCCGGTCTTTTTAACCTCGGTATCCTTAAGTTCATCAATAAAAACATCTATCAGCTTACGGCCCTCTTCTGAAGAGGTCATGTCCTTCCCGAACATAACATCATATGAATCTTCAAGAGCAGTATTAAGTGCCTTGGTGTCTGTCAGTATACTTATATATCCGTCATTTTTATCGTGATAGTCGTAAACAAACAGATAGTCCTTGATCATCGGGATGTGAAGGCTCACTCTATCCCTGTCAAAGCGAAGGGCAAATTCTATGCTCGGAATATACGAAACGAGAACGTCTCCTTCCATCTGCATGATATCCTTATCAAACATGATGTCAGCATTCAGATTAAAGTCTGTATCTTCGATCCCGCCGTTAAGCTCAAGGTTCACGGTAAAATCTTTCTTTGAAATGATATCTTCTATATCAAATGCCGAAAGCAGTTTGTTTGCTCCGTTGTCATATTCCGAAAATGTATTTTTGACTGCCCTTATTATCTTTGCTTTACTGTTGGCGTAAAAAACAAAATAGCACACCGCAGCTGCACATATCAAAATAAAAGCCGCTATCAGTATCCCGATTCGCAGCTTTTTATTCTTTTTGGTATTATCCGGGGCCGTAACCGGTCCTTCGGTTATTTCAAGACCTGTTGTCGTATCAAAACTTCCGGGATTGTTCATTTTGTTTCCTCTAATTCAGATATTCCCTGACTGTTTTCATCATGTTCTCATCATGAGGTATCTCTCTTAACATCCCGTCCTTCATAAAGAAGCATCTGTCGCACGCTACTATCTCTGCTTCTTCGTGAGTAGATAATAGGACTATTCCGTTAAGATTATTAAATTCCGACAGCCACTGCTGGATGCTTTCCTTGTAGTAAAGATCAAGAGCAGTCGTCGGTTCATCAAGCAAAAGGATAGGAGGCCATGCTGCTATCGCACATGCTATCGAGAGTCTCTTGTTCATTCCTCCCGAGAGCTTTCTTACTTCGGTCTTCATCATGTCCCTTAAGTCAAACCGGTCAAGGATATATTCGTAGTTTCTGCTCTTGTCCACACCCCAGAGCTTCAGGTTATCTTTAACCGTAAGTTCAGGAAGAAGCGGTGAATTCTGTGGAACATATCCTATATAATCCCTGAAGACGGAACGCTTTTTTAACGGATCCTTGCCAAAAAAGTTGATCCTTCCGCCATTGGGTCTCATTGCTCCTGATATTATCTGCATCAGTGTGGTCTTGCCGCAGCCGTTCCGCCCGACGATCGCCACGCGCTGACCGGGTTCTATCGAAAAGGAGATATCACGAAGGACCTGCTTTTTTCCGTATTTTTTTGAAATGTTTTCTACTTTAAGCATATTTATCTGCGGTCAGATCCTGCCGCTCCACATATCAAAAAGTGAAGAACCGGATGATCTTGAAAATTTCAGGACGACAGCTGAAGTCTTTTGGAGCGTCAGCTGGACTTTACCTCCGATAACAGGTATTTCCCCGTCATCGGTCCTGAATCCGTTTTCACCCGTAATGATGAGTTTCTTAAGCATTGACTCACGAGGGATCCCAAGCTGCCAGATCGTGATCTCCTCTGTGACCTGATGGTCATTGTTGTTAACGATTATAACGGATACTTCATCTTTTGTGAATCTGCCGTATCCGATAAAATTGTAATTGTTTATAACATATTTCAGTGAACCGGATATAAGTTCCGGGTTCTCCTTATGGATCTTTATCATCGCTTTGTGGAAAGCAATAAGTTCCTTATCTTCATGTCCCCATGGATATGTACGTCTGTTATCGGGATCTGTCCATCCGCATACTCCGGCTTCATCTCCGTAATAGATCGTAGGTGCTCCGGGCCAGGTAAACTGCATTACCACGGCTTCCATCATAACCGCTTTGTTGACGCCTTCGTTTGCAGCCTCGGGACCGAGATTGTTTGTCCTTCCCACCCTGCGGTTGGTCCTTGTAAGGAATCTTGAATGATCGTGGTTTGACAGTTCATTCATAGCCATCTGAAGCGATGGATTTGTAAAATCGGCCATATGATAGTTCATTGCACCGATAAAGCTGTCAGCGTTACCAAGAAGATCCGCTCTGAAATCATCGGAGTGTTTCTGCATTCCCGTAAGGAACCATGTGACAGGCTCCATGAACGCATCGTAGTTCATTACGGTATCCCACTCGCGTCCGTTAAGCCATGCTCTCGGAGAACCGTAATGCTCGGCAAGAACTATAGCATCGGGATTTGCATTGTGTACCGCACGGCGGAATTCCTGCCAGAAATAGTGATTGTATTCAGGTGAATGTCCGAGATCGGCAGCGACATCAAGTCTCCATCCGTCTGCATTGTACGGAGGGGATACCCATTTGGCCGCTATCCTCAATACATAATTGAACAGATCCTGCGAATTCTCATAATTGAGTTTGGGAAGTGTATCATGTCCCCACCATCCGTCATATGTAGGATTATAGGGGAACCTGTTCTGATCGTGGAACTGGAAATAATCGTGATAAGGACTGTTCCTTTCTATGAATGCTCCTTTGGCATAGCCTTCGGCATTTTCATATATCCTCTCACGATCGAGCCATTTATTGAATGATCCGCAATGGTTGAACACGCCGTCAAGAATAACTTTGATACCGCGCTTATGTGCTTCGGCGACCACTCTGGCAAACATCTCGTTTGATGCTTCAAGGTTGACCGGATTCGTTACTCTGTCGATATATCTCGTCGCATCTATGTTCTGGTGCTGATCCCATTTAAGAAGTTCGCCTTCGTCATGCACGATCTTTCCAAAGTGCGGATCTATATAGTCGTAATCCTGTATGTCGTATTTATGATTTGAAGGAGAAACGAATAACGGATTGAAATAGATGACGTCTATCCCCAGATCGCACAGATAATCCATCTTATCCAGAACGCCCTGAAGATCTCCGCCGTAGAATTCCCTGACTCCCATTGTTGCGGGATATTTATCCCAGTCATCGACATGTTCCGTATGTCCGCCTATATACTCATACTCGTCAGTAAGTACATCGTTGGTCGGATCTCCGTTACAGAACCTGTCCACGTATATCTGATACATGACCGCGCCCTTGGCCCACTTGGGGGTCCTGAAGCCCGGTATTATCCTGAAAAACGCATCTTCCGAAGGTCTCTTTGAAACACCGCGGGTATCATAAATACAGATCACTCTTCCGGCGTATATCTCGAAGTAATACCTGAATTCGCGATCATCTATCTCTACTTCGCAGTTATAGTATTCAAAAGTCTCATCGGAACTTTCCTTGAACATCGGGAATTTGTTCCCGTCATGAACAAGATATGCCCTGTCAATGTTATTGACGGCCACCCTGAGTTTGATATTGACCATGGAATAAGGATTCGGTTCATCAGGAACAACGTAGTTACCGGTGGTGTCTGAAAAAACAGCCTTTTTTTTCAAGGCAGGTCGCATTTCATTGATATAAAACCGGTTTATGTCCATTCTGGACATATTTGAAAAATCCATGATCCTCTCCTGGTTACTCGTCAGTCTCTTGCAAACAGATCTCTTGTGTAAACCTTTTCCTTAACATCATCAAGTACTTCGTCATATCTGTTGGCGATGATACAGTCGGAAATCTTTTTGAATTCGTCAAGATCGTTGACTATCCTGTTTCCGAAGAATGTGGTACCGTTCTCCAGCGTGGGCTCATATATGACAATAATGGCCCCTTTTGCTTTGACTCTCTTGATTATTCCCTGAATAGAGCTCTGTCTGAAATTATCCGAATTGGATTTCATGGTCAGGCGGAATACGCCTATCGTGACTTCTTTTTCCTGTGCTTTATCGTAAGCAGCAGTATTGTATGAATAGTAACCGACTTTTTTAAGAACCTGGTCGGCTATAAAATCCTTTCTGGTCCTGTTGGCTTCAACTATCGCTCCGATGATGTTCTCCGGAACATCTGCATAGTTGGCCAGCAGCTGCTTTGTGTCTTTGGGAAGGCAGTATCCGCCGTATCCGAATGACGGGTTATTGTAGAAATTACCTATTCTCGGGTCATATCCGATACCTTCGATAATGAGTTTTGAATCAAGTCCCTTCATCTCGGCATAGGTATCAAGCTCATTGAAGAATCCGACTCTTAATGCCAGATATGTATTGGCAAAGAGTTTAACTGCTTCCGCTTCGGTAGATCCCATGATAAGTGTCGGAACATCTTCTTTGATTGCACCTTCATTAAGCAGGTCTGCAAATTTCTTTGCAGCCTCTTTGGAAGATTCATCTTCACCGTACCCTACGATTATCCTTGAAGGATACAGGTTATCATACAAAGCTCTGGATTCTCTTAAAAATTCGGGAGAAAAAAGGATCCTCGGACAGGAATATCTCTCTCTGATATGTGCGGTATAACCTACGGGAATAGTAGATTTAACGACGATATAGGCCTTGTCATTAACGGCAAGAACACTTTCTATGGCAGCCTCAACGGCCTTGGTGTCAAAAAAGTTCCTGTCGGGATCATAATTGGTAGGAGTGGCTACAATGACATAGTCCGCATCTTTGTAGGCTGAAGCGGCATCCAGTGTTGCCGTAAGCTGAAGCGCTTTATTAGCCAGATAATCCTCTATCTCCGGATCCTGGATCGGCGAAATTCGTCGGTTTATCTTATCGACTTTTTCCGGAACCAGATCGACAGCCTTAACCTCATTATGCAAAGACAAAAGAACCGCCAATGACATTCCGACATATCCTGTTCCCGCGATCGCAATCTTCAAATCATTACCTCCCTTATAAAAAAGAACCCATACCAGGATATATTTTATCCCAATACGGGTTTTCTTTCAACCATATTTATTGCTCTGAAACGACAGATATACAATATTTAGTATATATTACCTTCCAAACATGGTCACTGCCTGTCTGTAACTTTCCGGATTGCCAAGGTCATACGACTGTCCGTCTACCACATAAGCGTACATTCCGGTATTTCCCGCAACATAAGATAGTGCCTCGGTTAGTTCCACTTCTCCTTTACTGTTTACGATATTGTTGTTAACGGCTTCTTCAAGCCTGTTAAATACCTCGTTTGTGATGACATAAGACCCGAAAGCTCCGAAGTAATTCTCGGGATCCTTTCTTGAAGAAACGCCAAGAAATTCTTTGGCCAGAGTAACCGATGGCTTTTCCTCAATACGGGTAAGCTTTAGGACGGTTTCCTCCTTATCCTCCCATACTCCGGAAAATATACCGAAGTTACCGACTTTTTCAAGCGGAACGGGAGCAACACCGACCATATCCTGACCATATTTTTCATATGCATCGATCAGCTGTACGGTACACGGCACCTGTGAATTTGAACTGTATATTGTATCTCCCAATAGAAGCAATACGCTCTCACCTGCAGCAAAATCCTTTGCCTGATATACGGCATGACCGAACCCCTTCTGTTCATCCTGGAAGACAAAGGTGAGTTTCTGTGCTATCCTTTCGATCTTCTTCTCATAATTTTTCATTGAATCATTCAGTTTCTCATAGTGCTCGGGTGCCAGCGGCTTAAAGAAGAAATCCTCATAGTACGACTGCTCCTGTCGGTTTATGATAAGACATATCTTCTCGATGTCGGCTTTATCAAGTTCTTCTAAAAGCACCAGAATGCCGGGTTTTAAAAGTCCGTCTGAATCAACGACCGGACAGAATTCTTTTTTAACACCTCTTGTCTCGGGATAAAGACGTGTTCCAAATCCCGCCACAGGGATTATTGCCTTACGAATGGCCTTTTTGGGTTTCAGAGTAAGCGCAAAAGCTGTCATTCCCTTTTCTTTTTCAAGGTACTCAACCAGTTCTTCCTGAGTCTTTTCATCCCTTGCAAGAAACTGTACCGAACCATCCCCCTGTGATCCGACACCTTTTCCCCCGTATGTAAGGCTGTTTATCTTTTCATCACTTAAAGTCGCATGGAGAACGGGAGAGCTTAATTCCTCAGGAGACATCGGCGCAACCTTTTTATCAAAAAGTGCCTGCGCTTCTTTCATAAGCTGTCCCAGTTTTTCGGCATCGCCTTCAGATATGTATTTTCTGGCGAGATCGGTGATCCTTATATTATCCTGACCGAGAGCTTCATGAAGCGTACGGTCCTGCTCATTTCTTGCAAAAGGATACGCTCTGTTAAGGTCAGCAAGTATCTTTACGGTATCCTTGCCGGCCATCAGGTCCGCAAACACATAATATAGAGGTTTTTTGACCGTGATACGCTTAACATCGATCTCGTTTCCGTCAAAGATCATTGAAACCGGATTGACTCCGAATGCGCATGCCTGATCAAGCCTTCCGCATCTTGAAGGAGTCCTCTGTTCTCCCCAGTAGGCGATGTTCATGACTCCCAGCGTATTAAGATGAAGTTCGTACAATATGTTAAAAGCACGGGCCACCATAACGCATATCGCTGCTGATGAAGACAGACCGCTCTTCATGGGAAGATCCATCTTCGTTATGCACAGCCTGATGCCGCCTACGTGATACCATTCGCACATATATGAAGCTACACCCGCAACATATGAAAAGAAGCCGCCGCCTCTGGCTGCATCTTTAAGAAGGGTCATGTCCATATCGCATTCAAACACTTCCCCTTTATATTCGGGAAGAGTGCTCTCAACTATGAACTTTTCCGCAAATGTGGCGGTTCCGTATATTCCCTGTTCAATACCTGTAACTATTGCACAGCCGGGAACAATATCGGCATTCATAGTCTTGTTTGTGCCCGCCCAGTCACTGTGTTCTCCGAAAAGGCAGAGCCTTCCGGGTACGAATAGATCTATCTTTTTGTTTCTGCTCATATAGTGCTTGGATTCTCCTTATTCCGAGTGTTTATAACAGTATAGCATAACTGTGAACTTTCCTTTTCGTCATGCTTTGGCATATATTTTCAGATACTGCCTGATGACCGGACGTATCGGAGGAGAAATGATCGAAAGATCGATCTCGTCAGTCGAAAAGAATCTGACCTCTTCCATCTCGCCGTCCTGCATCTTTATAATACCATGCCATTTTCGGCAGATATAGATTATCTCAACGTTGGATACTTCATCACCGTTAGGATAGATATAGTGAGTTTCAGGTCCGGAATTAATGAAGAAGAGCTCCATTTCATCGGCAACAAGCCCCATTTCTTCATAAAGCTCCCTTTTTGCACAATCCTCAACATACTCGTCTATCTCAACAGAGCCGCCTGAATAACCCCACATATGATTATCGGACCGCCGGCCCATGAGGATGCGTCCCTTATCATCAACACATATTATGCTCGCAGCGCACTGTATGATCGTCCGGTGTCCGATCAGTTCACGCATCATCGACATGTATCCAGTCATTCTTTTTCCTCCTTGTTTGGACCTTTGGGGACGGGGTTAGGGGTCCTCCTTGTAAAGCTGCGCGATGACTTCACAGTGGATCGTCTGTGGAAACAGATCGACCGGACAGATCTTTTTAAGTGCATAGCCATGCTCACACAGGTATTTTAAGTCCCTTGATAGTGTAGCGCTGTCACAGCTGACATATACGATCCTTAAAGGGGACACTGTAAGGACCGCATCCAGTGCCCTTATATCCATTCCTTTTCTGGGAGGATCCATAACTATCACATCGGCATGTATAGTTTCTGCATGTGCCGGAAGATAATCTTCTGCGGCCGCGCAGATGAATTCAGCGTTATCTATCCCGTTTCTTCGGGCATTTTCCTTAGCATCTTCTATGGCCTGGGGTACGATCTCAATTCCATGTACCCTTTTGGCTTTTTTTGCCATTGCCAGGGTTATCGTACCTATTCCGCAGCAGATATCCCATACTTCCTCATTTTCCCTGATGTCAGCGTATGCTATGGCCTGTTCATAGAGCTTTTCTGTCTGTTCGGGATTAACCTGATAGAAGGACAGGGGCGAAATACCAAACTTAAGACCAAGAAGGGTATCTTCGATAGCATCTTTTCCGTATATCACCCTGTAATCATCACCCATGATAACATTGGTGTCGGCCCTGTTCGTGCTGTATGAAATGCTCTCTATCCTGCTTCCGTATTCCGCTTTGATCTCATCCTGTAATTCAAGGAGCCCTTCCGTGATCTGCTCTTTTTTGGGTAGATCTTCTCCGTTTATCACAAAACAGATCATTATCTGTCCGGTATGGAAGCCCTTGCGGAGCAATATGTGTCTCATAAGCCCTGTCTTTGTTTTTTCATCATAGGCACTTATTCCATTTTTATTCATCAGTTCCAGGATTTTTTTAAGAATCAGGTCATTTTCCCTTACACCTATTGCACAGTCCGTGCAGGGAATTATGGAATGAGTCCTTCCCGCATAGAACCCTACCGTTGTATTGCCCTCTTTGCCCTTTCCGACCGGGAACTGAGCCTTATTCCTGTAATTGAATATGTTGCCGGCGCCTATTATCTTTTCCGATATCTCATCTATCGATTCCTTTGAAAACCCGCCGATCCTTACGAGATTATTCCTGACCTTGTTTTCCTTGAACTCAAGCTGGGCTTCATAAGACATGCTCTGGATCTGACATCCGCCGCACTGCCTAGATACCGGGCATACCGGTTCCGTTCGTTTCGGCGAAGACCTGATCACCTTTTCAAGCCGTCCGTATCCGTATGTCTTCTTAACCTTAGTAACCCTGATCCTCACTTCATCTCCTATCAGGGTATCCTTAACAAAAAAAGCAAAGCCGTCAGCTTTACCAACGCCTTCGCCTTCATTAGTCATATCCGTAATGACAATATCCGTCAGATCGTTCTTTTTAAACATCTTTCATACTCCGACCTTTACGACATCCTCGTCGCAATAACATTCGATTCGAAGTTCTTTTTATATCCAAGCCAGCCCGTACCGTCTTCCGACTCCAGAATTTCCGTAAATGTCTGAAGCTTGGCATCCGTATTATCCGCAAAATTCAGCGCAACAGCTTCCATTATCGCAGGCTTTTTGGGAGATCCGAATTCTAATTCACCGTGATGAGACAGAATGCAGTGTTTTAATTCGTTTTCCAGAACAGCAGGAAATCCCTCTATACCGGGTCTTTCATTCGTTCCGTGAATAGCACGGTCGACCATCTCAACTCCCATCACTATATGCCCGAGGAAATTACCTGAATCCGTATAATCATTATCGGGATAGAGGGATAATTCATTTGTTTTAGCTATATCGTGGCAAAGCGCTGCTGTGACAAGAAGGTCTCTGTTAAGCTTTTCATATCTCTCACAGTAAAAATCACACATTCTGGTGACTGCAAGCGTATGCTGAAGAAGACCTCCGACAAAACTGTGATGAACGGATTTTGCAGCCGATGACATCTTAAATTTCTTTATAAATTCCACGTCTTCCTTAAAAAGCATACAAAGAAGTCTATTGAGATACTGATCTTTAACACTGTCAACAAACTTTATGAGTTCTTCATACATGCCTTCAATATCATACGGTGAAACGGGAAGATAATCAGATGCATCATATTCTCCCTCCGAACACCTGCGGGCACGTTTGATATTTACCTGCAAAGCCCCGTTAAAAGATGTTACTTCTCCTACTATCTCCACATAATCATGTACATCAAATTCATCCGTAGCAGCTGAATTCGGTTCCCAGTTCTTTGCATCTATCGTTCCAGTCCTGTCCTGAAGAATGATATTGTCATAGGGTTTTCCGTTCTTCGTGGTGGCAGCATTTTTCTGCTTTATCATGTAGATATCGCTTACTCTGTCGCCTTCTTTTAGCTCTTTGATATATCTCATATAGATCTCCATATTATTTCCGGATCCGGACGGATATATTTTCCACGCAAACACGCGTTGCGAAAGGTTTGCTTAGGAAAAATATCCGTCCGGATCCTAAATTTACTCAGGTTGATGATTAAGTGTAAAGGTAAATTCAGTTTCGGCAAAGCCCTCGAGACCCTGTCGTAAGACTTTCATAGTAATTTCCTGTTCGGGTTCCAGATTAAGCAATATCTCGGACAAAGTCTTTTCGGATGTGACCGTTTCTGAATTGATCCCTACGATTACATCTCCGGCTCTCACTCCTGCTGCCAGGGCCGGAGAATCCATGGTGAGGCTTGAGATATAAACTCCAAGCGGAAGCTCATTCTCAGATGCTATCTCTTCGGTGATATCGAGTCCGTATACGCCAAGATACGGTATCTCCCTGCCGTTTGACATTGTCTCCACGATCTTCTTTATGTCCGAGATCGCATATGCGGAAATAAGGTTCTTCATTTCCTCTGCCTCGGGATCCATTCTGATAACTCCGATAAGCTGGCCCCTTAAATTAACCAGAAATCCGCTGGCGGAAGTGCTGCCGAACATATCTGTCGTCAATATCTTGTACGTAGCATCCGGAAGTTTTACCTGCCCCGTCACACTTGTGATATTGCCGATACATAAAGATTCCTCCGTTCCAAGAGGTCTTCCCAATGCCATCACCGGAGAGCCCATGAGAGACTTGTTAAGCGTAGTTCCCATTTCAATGATCGATATCTCATCAGATGTTGAGTACTTCAGCATTGCTTTTCTTACCGACATGACAGCCAGACCGGATTCCTTATCATATTCCTTGATATTTGCCTTGTAACTTATTCCATCACAGAATTCTATCTCATAGTCTTCGGATGATTCTATTTCTGAAAGGTTGGTCAGGATCAGCATCTCAACACCGTTATCGGCAATGATAGCCCCTGAAACTATATCCTCATTTTCATATTCGTTATTGATCCAGTCTTTATCCTGTGTGATACCGATCACGCTGACTATGGATTTCTGCACGGTCTTTCCCAGATCGACGATCGAATTGGATATAGACAGATAATCATTGACTCCGAGCTGCATCTCGGAAAGCACCTTCTCTATCTGTTCATCGTCCAGGGGAGCCTGCTCTATGATGACCGGAGCCAGTTCCATCTCGTCTGCGATCATATCCTCGGGCTTGGTCTCTTCTTCCGCTGTCTCTTCAACAAATGAAACAGGGTTTATCTGAGGTGCTTCCTGCTGCTTTTCGGGATTTATCCTTGCATTGATCACGGGTTCGAGCAAAAGGAAAGTGATGCATGCGACCAGTCCGAAAACAACGGCCATGGCGATCGTAAAAAAGAGCCTTCTTAACAGCTTCTTCTTGTTTATCGGACGCTGTTTGATAGTCTCCTTCATGAAATCAGAAGTCTTTATGGCCTGAACCTCTTCGGTAACGGGTTTTTCAATGTTTACAGTATCTTTTTCTTCCATATCCACAATTGTACTTTTTGAAGGAGTATTTGTAAACTGTCCTTTAAATCCGGCCTTTTAATGTGTATAATACAGAATATGAAAAAAGTTTCAGTTATAGTTCCCTGTTTTAACGAGCAGGAGACGATCGATCTGTTCTACAACACGATATCATCTTTCTGGAAAGAGTCATTTACCGAACACGAGCTTGAGCTTGTGTTTGTGGATGACGGATCAAAGGATTCCACTTATGAAAAGATCCTTGCTCTTTCCAAAAACGACGCTTCCGTAAGATACGGTTCATTTTCCAGAAATTTTGGCAAAGAAGCTGCAATGTTCGCAGGTCTCGATCTTTGTTCCGGAGACTGCGCCGTTGTCATTGATGCCGATCTTCAGCACCCTGTAGAGACCATAAAGGAAATGGTGGAAAAATGGGATGAAGGTTTTGAAGTGGTCGAAGGAATCAAGTCATCAAGAGGAAAAGAAGCCAGATCTCACGGTCTTTTTGCAAGACTGTTCTACAGGATCATCAGTTCTCTTGTGGGATTTGATATGCAGAATTCTTCGGATTTTAAACTGATAGACCGTAAGGTGATAGATGTATTAAAAACATTTACCGAGAAGGATACCTTTTTCCGTGCCCTTACTTTCTGGGCCGGATTTAAGAGCACTTCCGTTGAGTATGAAGTAAAGGAAAGGGCGGCCGGTGTCAGCAAATGGTCCGGAATTTCCCTTATCAAGTATGCTATGCGAAATATCCTCGCATTTACCTATACTCCGCTGTATCTTATAGCCTTTCTTGGAATTACAGTCATAATAATAGGCGTGATCCTCGGGATCGACGCCATTGTAACTTACTTCAAGGGAAATGCGGTTGGAGGTTATCCTTCACTCGTAATCCTGATAACACTATCAACGGGTGCTATCCTTTTAAGTCTCGGGATCATCTCAGTATATATGTCCAAGATGTTCAACGAAGTAAAGAACAGACCCAGATATATATTCAGAGATCATAACTGATCATTCAGATCGACCTTTCCATGACCGCATCGTATTCTACGTTGCGGTTTTTTGAAAAGAATGCGTCCATATCGCTTTTTCCGTATTCTTCAACACTTTCCTGTCTTAAGACTATTCCGGGATGACAGAGTACTTCAATGTACCTGTCTTCTTTTTTTGCGATATCAAGAACCTTATCAGCGACCTTGTCTATCCTGTCTTTGTCCATTCTGCCCGACATGCAAAGACCCCAGAGCATTCCGGCATCAAGGCCGAACTTCTTAAGCCTTCTTTTCACCCTTCCTGAAAGTAAATGCAGGATGCGGTTTTTTATAATGTTAACGACAGGGAATGTCAGAACTACCCCGCGCGTTGTTAAAAACGGCAGGAGCGGTTCGTCCGAAACCCTGATATATTCAGTCTGTTCAAGAAGCTTAAGATCCCTGAGTGCTCCGATCATCGCATCAAAAACTATAGGTATCATGTGTGTATGAAGATGCGAGTCCAGACGAAGGGCTGTACCTTCGGGAAGATCTTCATACACTCTTTTTATCTGCTCTCTTATCTCCGAACGCAGATCTTTTTTGAGAGTACGGCGTTTTTGCCCGGGAAGATACGAATACAGAAAAAGCTTTTCCCAGGTACATTCTATTATCCCGTCCTCATTGCAAAAAACTGGATTGTGATGATCTGAAAGAGCATATCCGTCAATAAGGTTAAGATGTATTGACAACAAAGGACGATTTTCCAGCGTATCCCACTTTCTGTTAAGATATTCCATGCACTCACGGTAATATCTCATATTGGGAAGTATGCTCATGCTGTTTAATTTTCCGGTATCGGCAAGCTTTAACATCCTTCGTGAATTGTACATGGATGTGGCATAATCATCGCCGTGATAATCTACTGTGTAACTCAAAATCTCACTTCTCCTTCATGTGTCAAAAGGGATGCATTTTCTACCGAAGAAATACCGTTGATACTTGTTAACAGTTCCGATTCCTGTCCCGTGGTAACTTCCAGGATAATATCAAGACCCGTTTTTTTGATGTTTCTGGATCTTACCTTAAATGCCTTTGAAAAGTTCTTTACGGAATCGAGTATGTTCTTTTCATCCTCGGGATCATTACTGTTTATTATAAGTATGTAAGGTTTTTTATTAAAAGGAAGATATTCAAGTATAAAGATCCCTGCAGTCACGATGAGGGCAACTATTACCGCGAGTTCAAAAAGACCGGCACCGCAGATGATCCCTTCACCTATCGACCAGAAAAGGAAAAGCAGGTCCATCGTATCCTTGACTGCAGTACGGAATCTTACGATAGATAATGCACCGACCATACCCAGTGAAATGACTATGCTCGACTGCATCGCAAGTATGATCCCTGCCGTTATAACACAGATGACAGACATTGCCACATGATAGTTCCTGTCATACAAAGCTGTCCTGTTTACCAGTTTATAGATTATAAAAATATACACTCCTATGAGGAAGGTGATCCCCAGTATCATAAGGATCGTACTTGTCGGCATATCGTTAGCCGTAAATCCCTCCAGAAATGATTTTTTCAGTGCGTCCTGAAATCCCATCAATATTCCTCCTGTGAAGTTAATGCGTCAAATGCGTTTCTGGAATAATAGTATTTAGAAAACGAACATTTTTTAAGGTTTCCTATATCGATCGCGCTTTTTATGTATTCCGGCAGGATCTCATCATATTTTATCTCCATGATATGCATTCCGGTCTTAAGCACGGGAACGGATAATATATTTTTATCAAAAAACCTGCTAACCGATGTCCCGGCACCGATATTGGTATCAAAGGTTATCCTGACATTACCCGCCTTTTCAATATACGCTGCTCTTTCATACTCGACTATCGTCACCGGATGAAGGAGCATTGTATTCATATTACAATATAATCTCTTAAAAAGAAAATCATCTCTGCCTTTAAGAGCACAGGCTGCTTTGGAAGTATTAAAAATACTGTCGCTGCCTATCATTTCTTTTACAGTGTCTTTACTTATAAGGGCAGATTCCTTATGAGTGAATCCTTTTCTTTTGCTCTTTTCCTCAAGAAGGATATGGGAATCATCGTTATTATATGTCCTTATCCTGAACTTGCTCCTTTGATCCACTCCCGCAGCTATCTTTCGATATGCATTATCATCCATATCATCAAAATAAAGACTCCTTACGAGATATGCGCCATCCTCGCTGTGGGGATCGATCTGCATGATCTCTTTAAGCCTGTTCTTTAAAAATGCTATCTCATCTTCATATACAAAGTATTTATTCTCTATTCGATAATCCATCAGTCCAGCCATTCTCCGTCCAGAAACTCACGTCTCAACGAAATAAAACTTATCAGTTCACTGTAGTTTTCACTATTTCCCATAGTGATCCCCTGTTCAGAATACATTTTTTGCCATCTTATGCTGTCCATTGCCGCTGATGAAGAAAGCAGGCTGTCATAATCATTGATAACGCCTCCTTCAAGTTCCAGAAGATACGGACGTACTTTTTCCATGTAGTCGGATCTTACTTTTTCCATGAATTCGGGCTTTTTGATCAGCTCGGCAAACCACACACTGGATCCTTCGGAAAGAGCAAGTTTTGTAAAACCGCTCTCGTCTCCTATGAGATCCTGCATCCATTCAAGATAATTCCCCAGGCTCATATCATAATCCCATCCGGGACCCGCATAGAGATGACCGTCAGTAAGATCGGAGTCTTTATAATAATATGCGCTGCTTACGCCTCCGTCATAATTTTTTACGGTTTCTTCAACCAGGTATTTATCCGCAAACGATCTGATATCTATATAGTCCCCATATCCGATC
>JAEEGL016843833.1_pt1 | contig 16434 bp, 10 predicted proteins | sample 9134231 | NCBI WGS metagenome assembly JAEEGL01 (sample SAMN16246548, study PRJNA631951) | gut metagenome | biome: gut microbiome; feature: rumen; material: fiber-attached | host: Bos | place: Iran: Karaj | collected 2018-10
CCAGGTATCGATGCACTTCTTCATGTTTCTCAGATCGCAAAAGAGCATGTTGAGAAGCCAGCTGATGTCCTTAAGGTAGGCCAGGAAGTTGAAGCTAAGATTGTAGACTTCAACGAGGCAGACAAGAAGATTAGCCTTTCAATCAAGGCTATGTTCGCTCCTGAGAAGGAAGAGACACCTGAGGAAGAGGGCGATGTAGTATCAGTTGACATCGACAAGGTTATCGCTGAGCAGTCAGAGGAGACACCTGAAGCTTAATATTTATTTGAAATTTTGAGGACCGGTGGTATTACCACCGGTCTTTTTTATCGTCCCAATCCCATCCATATCGGGATTAAATGCCAATTAAAGTTTTCTAAAAAATAACACCATGAGATTTGTACGAAAATTTATTTATAAATAATTTATTTTACATACAATTCCAACTAATATAGAATTAATTGTGTGACCCTGTGGTCAATAAAATAATTCAAAAAACTAGGAGGAATTGTGCTTTATGGCAGCTGATTACGAGTGGTTTAAAAAGGGCGTGTATGATCTGACAAAGATTGATCTTAATGCTTATAAAGAGAAGCAGATGAAGAGACGAATCGATACTCTGATCGGTAAGTATGAGGTTAAGGGCTATGATGGCTTCCTTGAGCTTATCAAGAAGGACAGAGAAGCGCTGGATTCCTTCGTTACATACCTTACCATCAACGTATCTGAGTTCTTTAGAAACAAAGAGCAGTGGGAGCTGATGGACAAGGAGATGGTTCCTGAGCTTATGGGTAAGTTCGGTAAGAACCTTAAGATCTGGAGTGCAGCCTGCTCAACAGGTGATGAGCCTTATACAATCGTTATGATGCTCTCCAAGCATATTCCTTTGAATCAGATCAATGTCTATGCTACAGACCTGGACGCAGTTGTTCTTGCAAAGGCTAAGGCAGCTATCTACGACAAGAAGGAAGTAGCAGGTGTTCCGGATGAGTTTAAAAAGAAATACTTCACCGAGACAGAAGATGGCAAGATGAAGGTTTCAAGCGAGATCACCTCAAGAGTTACCTTCAAGCAGGCAGATCTTCTTCGCGACCCGTATCCGAAGGATTGTCACCTCATCGTTTGCCGTAATGTTCTTATCTACTTCACTGAGGAAGCCAAGGACGATATTTTCAGAAAGTATTTTGCAAACCTTAAACCCGGCGGAATCCTCTTTATTGGAAGTACAGAGCAGATTGTAAATTATAAGGATATCGGTTTTGTAAGAAAGAACTCCTTCTACTACGAGAAGCCCGAGGCGTAAGCCGATGCCCGGATCGTGAATCATGAATTGTTAAAGAGATGTGGAGCCACTTCACATCTCTTTTTCGTATAAATATCTAAAATGCTTTTGGGATTCTGGAGGAAACAGCTATGATGGACTTTGGAAAACAGGAAGAGTTAAAGAAAAAAAGAAATAGCTGGTACGTCCCTTATGGTAGAATAGAGAAAGGTAGGCGAATTCGGAAAGGGACATAAAATGATCAAGACCAGAGAGGCAATAACAACTTCGGATAACCTGAATGAGGAGGCTTTAGCTCTTTTGCCAAAGCGCTGTGGCTGCCGGATGGAGGACATATTATTCATTGATATCGAGACCACCGGGCTATCACCGAGAAATAGCGAACTGTATCTAATTGGAACCGGATTTTTCCAGGATGGGAAGTGGCTCATCAGCCAGTTCTTTGGGGAAAACACCAGTGAGGAGGAAGCGGTTTTATCAGCTTTTTCAGATTTTTCCAGAAACTTTAAGGTGCTGGTACACTTCAACGGAGACAGATTCGATATCCCGTTTCTTCAGAGCAAGTTTAAGGAGCATAAGCTGACGGATCCCTTTGAGAGGATGGTGTCCTACGATCTATATAAGCACGTAAAAAAATATAAGACCCCCTTGGGGCTTCCTGACTGCAAGCAAAAGACCATTGAGCTTTTCCTCGGTATCGACAGGGAGGATAAGTACGACGGCGGAAAGCTCATTGCAGTCTACAAAGACTACGAGGAGTCCAAGGACAGCGAGCTTCAAAGGCTCCTTCTTCTCCACAATTTTGAGGATGTGAAGGGTATGCTGAAGCTCCTGCCAATCCTTAACTACGAGGAATTCTTTGAGAGTTTCAAGAATCTTCCAAAGGTTTCTGTAAGGACCGACGAGGAGATCGATGAAGCCAGGTACATGGAAGGGCAAGCTCTTCCTCTCCGGGCAAGGAAGGTACAGGCCAATCGCTACAAAGACTTTGATGGAAAAGAAAAGTCGGAAGTATATATGAAACTGGTGCTTCCAATAGAGCTTCCCTCATCCATAGCAGGAAATGAGAACGGGTGCTTCTTCAAGGCCCAGGGCAGGGAAGCTACCTTAAAGGTGCCCCTCTACGAGGCAGAGCTTAAATATTTCTATTCAAACTACAAGGATTATTATTACCTCCCTAAGGAGGATATGGCTATACACAAGTCCCTTGCCACCTTTGTGGACAAGGACTTCAGGGAGAAGGCAAAACCTGAGAACTGCTACACCAAAAAGGAAGGTCAGTACCTGATGGAGTGGGATCTAACTTTTGCCCCCTTTTTCAAAAGAGAATATAACGATAAAAGCTTTTTCTTTGATCTGAATGAGAACATGAAACAGAGCCGTTTTGCTATGAGTCTGTACGCGTCTCATGTGGTGGCTCACGTGATGGACCTTTAATACTGGAGGACAAGGCCTATGATGGACAGTGGTTACAAGCAGGTTGACAAGAACAAGAATGTGATCGACACAACTTCCAAGAATGCTGAGATCTTCAAGCCCAAGATCGACACAGGCATGAAAGAGGATAATGAATACAAGCACGTGATCGATCAGAAGAGCGTTCAGGAGCTGAATGAGGAAAAGAGCAATGATAATATCATCCAAAACATTGATGATGACCAGAGCATTTCCATGGTCCTGGACGAGAACCAGCCACTATTTGTCAAAAGACCTGTTCCCGCGCTCTCCAGGGAGCTGTCCCTTGCCATTAACAAGGTATATAAGTGGGGAGACCTTAAGCGTGATACCTCACAGCCTGTTCATGATGCAATATCTGCCCTAAAGCAGGCAAATTCCGAGTCGGAATTTGTGGCTTCCTTTACCGAGCTTTTGGAAAAATGTATTAATTACATGACCATAAATGCCGGCACTCGTAAAAATATCTTTGGAAGCGGAGAGCAGCGCAAGGAGGATATCAGAGGCCTTCTCGATGCCCTTGCAAAGTATGCTGCAAACTCAGGTTCCAATCTTTTGTATGTTCTTGACAGCTCCTTAGCAGAACAGGATCAGAACTTCAAATACACCAAATCTTTTAAGAAATCCTTAAATGACGCACTTACAAATAAATATGGAAATAAGCTTACCGGAAGACAGGGCTGGCAGGTTGCAGAAGAAGGCGAGCAGAAGATGCTCAGTGACCTTGAGGACTGGGGAGGAAGCTGTGAAGCGCGGGCAAAAGCTCTTTTAGCCGCAAGAAAAGAAAGGCCAAAGCCAGAATTTATTGAGTTTGATCTAAGACCTGATGTTCTGGAGAGGACCATTAAGGAACTGACCATTCCCGATACTAAGTCCATGGACGACTATGCCCTTTTAGCTAATCCTCAGATGGAAATCTTCAGGGAAAAGATGTACAACCCCCTTATGCAGAATCTGAATAAGCTGATATTTACGGGACAGCTGACGGATATGGACGAGATACTTAAACTCCGCACAAAGATGGAAGTCCTGAGGCAGCAGCTGAACCTTTATGATGCCAGATTATCCATCATGGCCGGAGAACAGGCTGATTTAGAGCGCAACGAGCTTTTGGTGAACAATGCTTTGTATCTGCAGGACATGGAGGAGGCAACAAGGACCAGGACCCTTGAGTCCATGAAGGGTGATGATCTGATCGCTTCCTTCAAGGGCTACGAGAAGGTTCTGGAACCAAACAAGAAACTGACCCCCCAGGACCTTAGAAACAGGCTTTACATCATAGAGCAGAACCGCGCAAAGCAGGATTATGTCACTATGGCGACTTCTCTTGCAAGGGATACGAAGCTTCAAAGGTTTGATGACGAGGACAGAGTTGAGCGCTACAAGAAGCAGCGCGGCGTCATAGACAGAGTGCTTTCTACAGATTTTTCTGAGCTGCTTAATACAAATGTCAGCGAGACGGGACTTATCAGTAACCTGACAAAGCGCCAGGAGCTTTTGACCATGCTCACTGATCTGGAGCAGTTCCTTGATGGCGTATATGAAAATGAAGGCGCCCTTAAAGCGGAGGAAAAGGAAGGTCTCAATAATGAAGACATCCTTCTCATGGATTCAGAGAAGCAGGAGCTTTCAGCCCTTGTGGAACTTGGCAGACTCTTTAACCCCTATCTGCCTAAGCTTCGTGCCTTTATGGATAATGAGGATGGCTATAGTGTTCTTAAGTCTTCTGATTATCATTCCCTTCCGGATGGAGAGCATAAGCAGCATCTTCTCACCAAGCCGGAACAATTCGGGAAAGGCCTTGTGAATGAATTTAAGGCTTACAAATCCTGCGTGGCTTTCAAGGAGTTAAAAGAGATAGAGGATGTTATAGGCGCAGAGCTTGCGGATAAGGCGAAACTTCTTAAAACCCTCAGAACCCAGAATGCAGCTGTGGCTGAGTTTGTGCGCCAAAAACGGGAACAGGAGAGGCTGGAGAGAGAGCAGAAAGAGGAACAGGAGAGGCTGGAGAGAGAGCAGAAAGAAGCTCAGGAGAGGAAGAAGAAAGAGGCACATAATAAATTCAAGGAAACCTTCAGCGATTTTAATCCTGTTGACTTTATCAGGGGGGAACTGAGCAAGGGAGACAGCCTGGATAAAATGACCAGGAAGAAGTCTGGCAGGAAAGTTGACGCCGAGGATCTGGAGAGCACCTATGAGAGGCTCCTAAAGAAGGATGTTACTATTGCCATGAAGGAATATGACAAGCTTGTCCTTTCAAACCTTCTTAAAGAGGGAGTCAAGAAAGCTGTAGGTGCCTATAACGCCCTTTCTGACAAGAATGCAAAGCCCGGAGATGAATTAAAGGCCAGGGAACTTTGTGTAAATACCATGTCTGAACTCAGTGGGGTAGATAAAGAAAAATTTGACCTGATACCAACAGATGTGATAGCCAACAGGCTTTCCAGGATAGAGACCGAGAAGTACTTTGATTCCAAGGCCTTCAATGAGGATGTTAAGGCAATTCTTGAAGATGCCGGGCAGTACACTGATGAGATTTCAGGCATTCTCGTTCCGCTTTCAAAGAAAAAAGACCTTGACATGGCTGAAAGCCTTAAGCTCAGGGAGTATTCCATGTGCGCTATGGAAGTCTGCCTGGATAAGTGTGCGAAGGGAAGAAAGACCTTTGACAAGTTCGACACTCATTTCCTGACTGAGCTTGCCCTTGGTCTTCTTGCCATAGATGACATTGATCTTAAGGACAAGGAGAAAGTACCTACTGAAAACGAGCTTAAAAAGGTTAAAACAGTTTCAGTTACACTTCTTTCCCTGCTTACCGGTAAGGATAAGGCTGAGTATGAGTTCATTCCGGTAATAGAGCTTTCGGAGATCATGTACGAGGCTACATCAAGGCTTGGCTCTGAGCTGGAGATTGTTCCTTATATTGAGGAACAGGTGACCCTTGAGAAGAGAAAGAAGATTGTCAGGGATGGTTCCGCCGCCTACGAAAAGCTGGATAAAAAGACTGCGAAAAAGCCTGAGATCGACAAGGTACGAAACACTGTTACAGAGGCGCTTGTTTCTCTATCGGGAAGCGAAAAGAGCGTTTTTGACCAGATACCAATTGACAAACTATACGAGATCTTAAAGGATTTACAGGATAGTGTGCAGGACCCTAAAGCCATGGAGCAGATAGTCCTTGGGAACTTAGAGACCTTAGATATGATCCTTGACTATGAAGGATTATTCAAGGTGATAGGTGACCTTGAAGGGGACAAGGATATGTCCCAGGATATGAAGGATTATCTGGTGGCTGAGTATGGCTTAATTGCCTATGGTAAGATGCTGGATAAGCTGGGCTTTACTGACCAGCAGAAGGATGTTACAAGAGAAGGCTTTGATCCTGAAAACCTTAAGCATTTGCCTGAGGCAGTGCTTATGGGAACTCATTTTATAAAGAATAATCCTGACAGCATATATAAGGAGGATACGAAGGCTTTCAAGGAAGGGGCCTGCTATTTTCTTTCACAGGTTACCGGTAAGGAGCCTGGAACCTTTGCAGATCTTCCTGTTTACGACCTTAAGAAGATATGCCGTGATCTCATTAAGGTGGCAGGGAATAAGGAAATCTTTGAAAAGACAGTAGAAAATCTCAATGATACTTACCTGGAAAGTTACCGTGGACAGGCCTTTGTGGATGAGCTTACATTGCTCATGGGTAAGGCTTCCGAAATAAAGAAAAACCAGCCGAAAGATAAGGGCAACAGCGACAACTATGCCCTTCGTGACCTTAGGGAGGTGGCAATTCATTTCATCATTGATATTGCTAAGGTAGAGGATATCTCAAGAGAGGAACTTGAAAAGCTTCCGGGCATGACTCTGTACACCATGGCTTTAGAGCAGGCTACCAGGGAAAAGGAGATAGTTCCTGAATACGACCCGAAAACTGACTGGAGTTATAGGAGCAGGAGGGCTTCCGTTGAGAATAAATGGATGCAGGTAAAAAGTTTTGCAGAAGCTATCCGCGTCCACAAAAATCGCCTGAAAAATGAAACTAAGGCCTATGATAAGCAGCTCACTGAACTGAAAAAAACTAATAAAAAGGGCAAGAATGACAAGAAGATACAGGAAATTATCTTGGCTAAGAATGCGCTTGATGCCAAGCTTCTGCCTGAGATAAGCGTGTTGGAACAGAGGACTCTTGTCATTCAGGACCAGGCCCGTGAGGAAGAGAAAAAGTTAAATGAATACTTAGAAGTAAAGAAAGCTGAGCACAAGAATCTTGATAAGTCTGTAGCTAAACAGTACCTGGAAAGGGATGAAGTACAAAGAGACGAGTATGACAGGGCTGTAGCCATGACCAGCACCGCTCAGCTTAAAAAGGAAATAGATACCAGTGAGAAGCATTGGAGTAAGGAGGCAGAAGATGTCTTTTCACTCCTTTCTGATCTGATCTCCATGGAGAAGCTCTTTGACAAAAAGGGTAATGAGGTTCCTGCAGCTGACAGGATGAGAACGATTCTGTCAGGCAAGGTATCTCTCCTTACTATGCTCCTTAATCAGAGAGCTAACAGGAACCCCAGTAAGGGCGTAATGAATGAGATATCAAGGGAGCTGTCAGGACCTGAGGCTATACTTATGTCTACCATTTCAGGACAATTCCTTGATAGTATTTTTGGCGCCTTTGAGCACCTTGGTAAAAAAGACGAAGGCTGGACTGAAAAGGAAGTCGCAGACATTTTAAATAGCAAGGAGATGGCACAGCATCTTCAGAACTCAGACAAGATCCTTGAAAAAGCCATTGGAGAAGGTGATGTCCACATAACGGATATGGTAAGCGAAGCTGCAGATGACCTGTTTGGCAGCAGGACTGGAGGCCTTGTTCCTGAGGATGATGTTCTTATGTACATCATCAATAACATGATGACTGAAGAAGAGAGAGAAAAGATCATCCCTAAGGAGCAGGAGCTTACGGATAAGGAGAAGCTTCAGAACATTCGTGACTCTGTATTTGACATGAACAACGGACAGGGTAAGTTTCTTTACAAGGTCATCAAGGACTATTACAAGGAAGCTCCGCTGTCCCAGAGACGCTTCATGATGTCCTATCTGATAAAAGACTTAAAACCCACTCAGAAAGGCGTCAGAGGAAGAGAAAAGGGAGCTATCTTCTTTGCATCAATGCTTAAAGGTGCAGGCCCTATCATGCAAAAGCTCTTCCAGGGCATTCCTGAGCACATGCTTATGAAGCAGTTCATGCCTGCCCTCAGCGTTGTTAAGTCAGGACTTCGTCCTATTCCTACTGAGTATGTTGACAGGCAGCTTGCAGAGCTTAAGAGAAACGCCAATGATAATCTTCTGAATAAAAAGAAGAAGGAGAAAGTAACATCCATCGAAAAGGTAAGGAGCCTTGGTGCAGCATCCATAGCTGAGACCTTCCTTTGCAATGTAACCTATGAGGGACAAAAGGGCCGGCGCAAGGAGCAGGTGGTTGTTAAAATCATGCGCCCAGACGTCAATTTGGAGCGCCTTACTCAGGAAAAAAGATTTATAGAAAAGTGTGCTGCTCAGACCGATAAGACAGGAGTTATGCTGTCATCCTTCAATGCCCATTACAACAAGATCGTAGAGGAGCTGGATTTTGGCAATGAGATCAAGAATGCCAATATGGGAGAAAAAGCTTACACCAAGGATCCTAAGGTGCATTCCGTAAAGATATCCACCACCATTCCTTCGGGCAAGAACTATCTTGTAATGGATAAGGCTGAGGGCGTTACTGCCGACCGCTATATTGAGGAACTGAAAGAACTTTCATTAAGCAGCATAAAGGAGTTTGACAGTCTGGTTGGACCGGCTGATAAGCGTTACACCATGTCCATAAAAGATCTTCCTCGGCATACTGAAATAAGAAAGAAGATAGCGGACAAGCTCATAGAGGCACAGAAGTGCCAAAAGAATATGGAAAAACTGGTGGAGACCTGGATTCAGGATGCGCTGTTTACAAGCGTCAGTAAACATATGTATTTCCATCATGGAGATCTTCACGCCGGTAATATTATGATCAACAAGGACTTCGCTACGGTTTTGGATTATGGAAACTGTACTACCCTTGACAATAGCGCAACGGGTTGGTTTTCATCAGGCAAGGTTGATAACATCGTCAAGATGATGGCTGCTGCTTTTAAGGGATTTTCGGGTGATTTCGTAAAATTCCTTGAGGCTTTCATCGCTCTTGATGGGGATAAAAACGATTACAATTCTCTGCCTGATATGAAAAAGAAAGAAATGAAGGATAAGCTTACAAAAGAGCTTGAAGTGGTGCTTAAACTTGGTGGGGAAGAGAATACCGGTGAACGCATATTTGTAGCTCTTTTAAAGGCACAGGAAGCAGGATTTAAGCTGCCTCAGGAGCTCATTAACTTCTCCCAGTGTCAGCAGAGGCTTGAGAATTCTTTGAATGAGTTTAATGGTGCCATAGAGTCACTTAAAGATGCCTTAGAGATCATAGACAGGGTTCGTGTTACAGATTTAGAGCTCCATGGGAAAGAGGTGACATTTGATCCCGTTAATAAAATGCTCTTAAATATTCCGACGGGCTTTTCCGATGAGACACCAAAGACTGTAATTGAGCAGACATACATGACCTACAGGAGTGTAGATAAGGAGGAGATCAGGAAGACAATTCGTGATCCCCAAAAGCTTGATGCCTTTAGGGAGGGGCAGATGCGCGTCTATATGGATGTGAAGGAACATCTGGAAGGTGAAGAAACCAAAGCGTTTTTTGCTGATGCTCACAAGAAAATGATCAAATGGAATAAGGAATATTCTGAGTATAAGACCTATAAGGATTTAAAGAAGGAGGATATTCTCGACAAGAAAAAGCTGAAAAAGTTCGATTATTATAAGACCATGAAGGAGGAAATGGGCAGCTTTTTATTGGATTTTTCAGATGACGTAGGCTTCTTTGATTGCATCGGAAAATTTTCAACCTTGTCCGATCTTGCTGCTACCGCCTCCATGAGTTACGCTGAGGAGAGCTGGGAGCGGCTTTACGAACTGTTTGAAGTGAAACTGCAAAAAATGTATTCCATTGGGGTTAAGTTTGATAATTATCAGAAAGCTGTTAAGGAGAAGGTGAGCGAGGAAAAGCGATTAAAGCTTGAGGAGGAGTTCCTTGATGCTTTCTGCGATATGTACGAGGAAGACACACTTGAGCGAAATGAAATTGTTCAGATGTCCAAGCTGATCTCTCCTGATCTTGACCTGGCCAATTATCATAACAACAGGGGAGAAATACCTGTATTCGACTCCCTTAGCGATTCCGAAAAATATCATACCTGGGATTACTTTGACCAGATTGATGTTACGGAAAAGGATGGAACGGTCCATAAGGAATACCTACATGGCAAAAAAACAGAGAAAGTAGTAGCTATCTGGCCAAGGATGAAGGAGCTTCATGCAATCAAGAAGCGCTCACCCCAGGAGAATGCAGAATGGGAGCAGCTTATCAAAGAAGCCGGGCAGCAGATCACCTTTATGTATATTGAAAGCAAAATGAGTAAAAATTGTAAAAAGATGGAAGAAGAGCTTGCTGATTACTTCAAGGATGAATCTGCCGAGGGCAAAGAATTCAAACTTTCCTACCAGGAACTAAGAAAGGTGCAAGAGGAATACGTTAATGCTAAATATGAGGAGAATCTTTCCGATAAAGAGATGGTTCTTTTGAAGCAAAGAAGAATTGATGTCAACAAGAGGTTCCTTTTTGCCTTTAGAAATATGGTTGAAAAGAGATTAAGGCCTGTCTATGACAGCGTTAAGGACTACAGACCTACGGAACTTAATGATTTCGTGTCTCTGATGGAAGACAGGATTTTGAATAACAAGAAAAAAGTACTTGCTATTCTAAAAACTGATTCAGTTAAGTACGTATTGTAAATCCCATATTTTGGTCAATTATTTGCTGAAAAAAATTGATGTTGATCATCATTTTTTTGGCAAAAACGAGTATAATAGGTAGTGATGATGTGGGTCAGATTTTGCATCTGGCCCACTTTGTCAATATGAAAAAAAGTAGGAAGGTTGGGAGAAATGGCAAGAGGTACTTTTACGGGCGGAATTCACCCTTACGAAGGCAAAGAGCTTTCTAAGGACAAGCCCATCAAAACTGTGCTACCAAAAGGGGAACTGGTTTATCCTGTTTCTCAGCACATTGGCGCACCGGCAAAGCCAATCGTTGCAGTTGGTGACCATGTCCTTACTGGACAGATGATCGCTGAAGCTGGCGGATTCGTATCAGCTCCGATCTATGCCACTGTTTCCGGAACTGTTAAGGCCATCGAGAAGAGACGCCTTGCAACCGGCGCTATGTGCGACAGCATCATCGTAGAAAACGATGAGAAGTATGAAGAAGTTGAGTTTAAGCCTGCAAAGCCCTATGAGGAGATGACTGCTCAGGATAAGATCGATGCAGTCCGCCAGGCGGGTGTTGTAGGTATGGGAGGAGCAGGATTTCCAACTGCAGTCAAATTTTCTCCCAAGGAGCCTGACAAGATCGATTACGTAATTGCCAACTGTTCAGAGTGTGAGCCTTATCTTACCTCTGATTACAGAAGGATGATCGAGGAGCCGGAGCTTCTTCTGGAAGGTCTTAAGATCGCTGTTAGTATCTTCCCTAACGCAAGAGGTATTCTTGCAATCGAGGACAACAAGCCCGATGCGATCGCCAAATTCAAAGAATTAACTAAAGATGAAGACAAGATCAGCGTCAAGGTAGTTAAGACCAAATACCCTGAGGGTGCTGAGCGTATGCTTATCTATGCCTGCACAGGCAGAGAGATCAACTCATCTATGCTTCCCGCAGATGCTGGATGCATCGTAGATAACGTTGATACCCTTTGTGCTGTCTGCAGAGCAGTCAAGGAGGGACGCCCTCTCATGGAGAGGATCGTTACCATCACCGGAGAAGCAGTTAACGAGCCCCAGAACTACAAGGTAAGGATCGGTACCAACTACCGTGAGCTTTTGGATGATGCAGGACTTAAGTGCGAACCTGCCAAGATCATTTCAGGTGGTCCTATGATGGGCTTTGCCGTATTTGATCTGGATGTTCCCACAACCAAGACTGCGTCTGCTTTGACTTGCCTTACAAAGGACGAGGTTTCAGCTTTGGAGCCATCAGCCTGCATCAACTGTGCACGCTGCGTTGAGGTATGTCCTGAGAGACTTGTTCCAAAGAATCTTGCGGATGCGGTTGAACATAATGACGAGAAGGCATTCCTTAAGATGTACGGAATGGAATGCTGCGAATGCGGATGCTGCAGCTTTATCTGCCCTGCAAGACGTCAGCTTACCCAGCTGATCAAGGGTATGAGAAAGATCCAGCTCGCCAACAGAAAGAAGTAAGGGGGACATTTGAATGAGCGATTTAAGAAAAGTGTCATCCAATCCGCATGTGAGAAGTAAGACCACCACATCCAATATCATGATGTGGGTTATAATAGCTCTTTTGCCAACAACAGGCTATGGTATTTACAACTTTGGACTGAATGCACTTATTATAGTTTTATTGTCTGTAGCAAGCTGTGTGCTTACAGAGTTTCTTTATGAAAAGGCCCTGAAAAAGCCTGTCACTGTGGGAGATTTCTCCGCAGCGGTAACAGGTCTTTTGCTGGCCCTTAACCTGCCATCTACAGTGCCGTGGTGGATCCCGGTTCTTGGCGGTATCTTTGCTATCATCATGGTTAAGCAGATCTTTGGAGGTCTTGGACAGAACTTCATGAACCCTGCATTGGGTGGAAGATGCTTCCTGGTTATCTCTTTCCCTGCTATCATGACCAACTTTATTACAGATACATACACAGGAGCTACACCTCTGGCTAACCTTAAGAACGGCGTTGAGCCAAGAGTTATGGACATGATCATCGGTAATACTGCCGGTACCATCGGTGAGACATCTATGCTCTGCATCGTTATCGGAGCCATGATCCTGTTTGCAGTTGGTGTTATTGATTACGTGATCCCATTCACCTACATCATCACCTTCTCACTTTTCGTTCTTCTCTTTGGCGGATATGGATTTAACTTCTACTATCTGGCTGCACACCTTGCAGGTGGCGGACTTATGCTTGGTGCCTTCTTCATGGCAACAGACTATGTTACATGTCCCATCACTCCAAAGGGCAGAGTGATCTACGGTGTGATCTTAGGTCTTTTGACCGGAATCTTCCGTATCTTCGGTGCTAACGCAGAGGGCGTTTCCTTCGCTATCATCATTTCAAACCTGCTTGTACCGCTTATTGAGAAATTCACAATACCAAGAGCCTTCGGTATTAAGAGAACAGCAAAGAAGGAGGCGAAAAAAGCATGAACGATACAAAGTCTATGATCAAGAATGCGCTTATCCTTTTTGCTATCACATTAGTTGCTGGTGTTCTTCTGGGAATCGTTTATCAGGTAACAAAAGAGCCTATCGCTTACCAGAACAAGCTTGCACAGGATAAGGCTAATCAGTCAGTATTTGCTGCTGCTTCAACCTTTGATGATGTTGCAACAGACGAAAGCGGCGCTTTAGCTGCAGTTACAGATTTTACCGGAGTTACCATCGAGAGCGTAAAAGAGGCTAAGGATGCTTCAGGCTCTGTTCTTGGATATGTAATCCAGGTTAAGTCAAAGGGCTACGGCGACTTCATCACCTACACAGTTGGTATCACCAATGAAGGTAACGTAAACGGAATTTCTATCATCTCAATTGCTGAGACTCCGGGACTTGGAATGAACGCTGAAAAGGTTGTTGTTCCACAGTTCGTAGATAAGGCAGCTACTGTATTTGGCGTTGCAAAGAACGGTCAGGTCACAGATCCAAACACACAGATCGAGGCCATCTCCGGTGCAACGATCACATCAAAGGCAGTTACCAATGGTGTGAATGCAGCAGTTACTTATTTCAATAATGTATTGAAAGGAGGTCAGTGATGAGTATGGATGCTAAAAAAGGCGCTTTAGGTTTTAAGGCCAATACTCCGGCCGAGAGATTTTTCAACGGTCTCATTGCTGAGAACCCTACTCTTGTACTTATGATCGGTATGTGTCCGACACTGGCTGTTACATCATCAGCTATCAACGGACTTGGAATGGGACTTGCAACTACATTTGTACTTGCACTTAGTAACGCAGTTATTTCTGCTCTGAGAAAGGTAATTCCTTCAACAGTCAGAATTCCTTCTTTTATAGTAGTAATAGCTTCCTTCGTAACACTGGTTCAGCTTCTTATGCAGGCTTACCTTCCATCACTTAATGCAGCTCTTGGTGTGTACATTCCACTTATCGTTGTTAACTGCATTATCTTCGGAAGAGCCGAGGCATACGCAAGCAAGAACGGAATCGTACCTGCCTTCTTTGATGGTATCGGTATGGGAATCGGATTTACCTGTGCTATTACCTGCATTGGTCTCATCAGAGAGTTCATCGGCGGCGGAACAGCCTTTGATGTTCAGATCCTTGGTGAGGGCACAGTAGTTCCTGGACCTGTAGGTGCATTCCTTTCAGGATATCAGCCAATCTCAATCTTCATCCAGCAGGCTGGAGCCTTCTTTGTACTGGCATTCCTTATTGCTATCATGAACAAGGTTAAGATGAACATGGCTAACAAGGGAAAAGACACATCGAAGTTCGGTCAGGGATGCTGCTCATCTGCAGAGGAAGCAGCTGCTGACAAGATCATGGAAGAAAAGGAGGCTAAGAACTGATGGGAGAACAGATTTTAAGTCTTGTTGCGCTCATGCTTAGCGCTTCACTTATTAATAATGTAGTACTTAGCCAGTTCCTTGGACTTTGTCCTTTCCTTGGTGTTTCCAAGAAGACAGATACAGCCCTTGGAATGGGAGCAGCCTGTGTATTCGTTATCACAATGGCTTCACTGGTCTGCAGTATCATTTACAAGTTTATCCTTGCTCCTTTGGATCTTTCTTATCTTCAGACCATAGTATTCATTCTTGTTATTGCGATGCTGGTTCAGTTCGTTGAGATGATCCTCAAGAAATATGTTGTTTCTCTGTATCAGGCACTGGGTGTTTACCTTCCTCTGATCACAACAAACTGCGCAGTTCTTGGTGTGGCTCTTAACAACGTAACTGATGGATACTCAATTCTTCAGAGTGTGGTTTGTGGTTTTGCAACTGCTGTAGGATTTACGATCGCTATCGTTATCCTTGCAGGTCTTCGTGAAAAGATGGAGTACAATGATATACCTGCTCCGTTTAAAGGGATGCCCTTAGTTCTTTTAACATCAGGACTTATGGCAATTGCATTCACAGGCTTCTCAGCTCTGAAATAATCGGCACCTATTAATAAGGAGATTAATCTTATGGTAACTGGAATTATTATTGCAACATGTGTGGTTGCAGGCGCCGGTATCGTTATCGGACTGATCCTTGGCGTTGCAGACCTTAAGCTCCATGTTGATGTAGACGAAAAGGAAGCTGCCATCTTAGAGGCACTTCCCGGTAATAACTGTGGTGGTTGTGGATTCCCCGGATGTTCCGGATGCGCTGCAGCCATAGCAAAGGGTGAAGCTGCTGTCAACCAGTGTCCTGTAGGAGGAGCACCGGTGGCAGAGATCATCTCAGGGATCATGGGCGTTGAAGCCGGTGATTCCACAAGAATGGTGGCATATGTTCACTGTCAGGGAGATTGCGAAAAGGCAAAGAGCAAATATGATTACAACGGAGTGCCTGATTGTAGACTCCAGACCCAGGCTCCGGGCGGCGGATCAAAGACCTGCTCCTTTGGATGTCTCGGTGGCGGAAGCTGCGTATCCGTTTGCCAGTTTGATGCCATCCACGTAGTGAACGGAGTGGCAATGGTAGATAAGGAGGCTTGTAAGGCCTGCGGTAAATGTATCGATATCTGCCCAAGACATCTCATTGACCTTATCCCATATGATGCAACTCAGGTTGTTTCCTGTAAGTCACAGGATATGGGTAAAGATGTAAACCAGTACTGCTCAGTTGGATGTATTGCTTGTCACATCTGTGAAAAGAACTGTCCTGCAGGAGCAATCACAGTTGAGAATAATGTGGCTGTTATCGACCAGTCCAAGTGTACTCACTGCGGAACCTGCGTAAGCAAGTGTCCTAAGAAAGCTATAAAGGCTGTATGACGCATAATAACTAAATTCTAAAAGTCATGTCCTAATTATAAAGGGCATGACTTTTTTTATTTGCATTTGTTTAGAATTATAAAGTCAAGTTGTATAGTTATAAACTAAAAATGAAACAACTCTTAAGGGCAAGTGAATATATAGTTAAGAAACAAATGGCAACTACAATATGATGATTTTTATGATTATAAAATCCTTACAATGATTTCAAGAAGCACAGTTATGGCTGTTTATGTAAAAAAATAATATATGAGAGGGAGATAGAAATTTCAAGTTCAGAAGTAAAAGTGGATTAATCCTAGAAAACATCTGGGATTGAGCCACTTTTACTTCTGAACTTGAGATGCCACAAGGGCTTGCGGATGATTTATAATCTATTCAACTTCTGAACTCGGGAGATTTCAAATAATAACCAATAATAAAAATTCTAAAGAGTTGCGAAAAATCGCAGCTTTTTTACACTTAATGAAATAACGTGTAAAATAGATATATGAAAATGATACATTTAAATATCATCTTAGAGAAAATCCCGACAGTTCTATTGCTGTCGATAAACGCAACTAATGTCTGCCATTGCAATAAA
>JAEEGL011911412.1_pt1 | contig 16433 bp, 17 predicted proteins | sample 9134231 | NCBI WGS metagenome assembly JAEEGL01 (sample SAMN16246548, study PRJNA631951) | gut metagenome | biome: gut microbiome; feature: rumen; material: fiber-attached | host: Bos | place: Iran: Karaj | collected 2018-10
ACTCGTCGCAGCGGCGGCCGTCCTTTATGCCGACGGACTTGAGATCGGGAACTATCGTGAAATACTGCCATACCTTGCCTGCGAGCCCGGCGTTTGCGAACTCCTCGCGGAGTATCGCGTCGGATTCGCGCACGGCTTCGAGACGGTCGCGGGTGATCGCGCCGAGGCAGCGCACGCCGAGGCCGGGGCCGGGGAAGGGCTGGCGGTAGACCATGTTATCGGGAAGGCCGAGCGCCTTGCCGACGACGCGCACCTCGTCCTTGAAGAGGATCCGGACGGGCTCGACCAGATCGAAGGAGAGATCCTCCGGCAGACCGCCGGCGTTATGGTGCGCCTTGATGCCCTTTTCGCTCTCGAGTATGTCGGGCCAGATAGTGCCCTGCGCGAGGAAGGATATGCCGTCGAGCTTTCGGGCTTCCTCGGCGAACACCTCTATGAATTCGCCGCCGATGATCTTGCGCTTCGTCTCGGGATCGGAAACGCCCTCGAGCTTTGTGAGGAAGCGGTCCACGGCGTCGACGTAGATAAGGTTCGCGTCCATCTCGTCTCTGAAAACGCGTATGACCTGCTCGGGCTCGCCCTTTCTCAAGAGACCGTGATTGACGTGCACGCAGACGAGCTGCTTTCCGATCGCCCGTATCAGGAGCGCGGCGACGACGGATGAATCCACTCCGCCGGAGAGCGCGAGGAGGACTTTTTTATCGCCGACCTGAGCGCGGATATCGTCGATCTGTTCCGAAATGAATTTCTCCGCAAGCGCGGGAGAGGTTATCCTTTCCATGTTTTCGGGTCTTACAAGAACGGGCATTGTTTTCACCTCCGATTAAAATTATATGAATTATACATTATTCGCGCAAATAGTCAAGGGCACGGGCTTTTATTATCCTCCGCGCGTTGATAGCCGCGGGATTTTGTGGTAAAATCTTCCGGTAAAGACGCCGAATGCCGCCCGATGGACAGGGCGGGGAGGAAAGCATGCTGAAGGTACCCGAACTGTTTATCACGCTTGAGGACACGGAGTGGCCGTACAAGGGAACGACTCACGATCGCGAGATCGCGAGAGCCGTCGTATTCGACGACTCGGGATTTTTTTTCTTTGTGAGAGCCTCGAGGGACGACGAATTCGGAAAAGCGACGCTTATCGAGACCTCGGGCGGAGGCGTGGAAAAGGGCGAATCGCCCGAAGAAGCGATCGTCCGCGAGCTCAGGGAGGAGCTCGGAGCCGACGCCGAGATCGTCTGCAAAATTGGCGTGGTGAGCGATCACTACAATTTGATATGCCGTCACAACGTCAATCATTATTTTCTTTGCAGAGCGGTATCCTTCGGCGAAAAACACCTCACGAGAGACGAGACGGAGCAATTCCGCCTTTCGACCTTAATGCTCGATTATGAAAGTGCGGAAAAAGAATACGGGATACGCGCCTGCACGCCCATAGGCAGGCTCATAGCCCGGAGGGAGCTCCCGATACTCCGTCGGGCAAAGGAAATATTGGAAGACATGAAAAAGAGGTAAGAGGGATGAAACGGGAAAGCATCGGGATCAGATGGCTTTATCTTGCGCTCGGGACGGCGGCGCTTTTGTTCGCGGGAGTTGTCTACGCATGGTCGATACTCAAGGCGCCCCTTGCCGCCGAATTCGGCTTTAAGGACACGGAGCTCGCGCTGAATTTCACTTTGACCATGTGCTTCTTCTGTCTCGGAGGCTTCCTTGGAGGCGTCGTCTCGAAGCGCATAGGCTCAAGATGGAGCCTGCTCGTCGCCGCGCTCCTTTCGGGTGCGGGCTTTGTCACGGCGTCGAGGCTCTCGGGCGGCGTACTGCTCCTGTACTTAAGCTACGGGGTTCTCGCCGGGCTGGGGATAGGCGTCGCGTACAACGTGATAATCTCCACGGTCAGCGCCTGGTTCCCGGATAAAAAGGGCCTTTGCTCCGGCGCTTTGATGATGGGCTTCGGCGCGTCCGCGCTCGTGGTGGGCAAGCTTGCATCCGCCCTGATAAGCGGGCCGGGCTGGCGCACGGCTTACGCCGCTCTCGGAGCCGCTCTTTTCCTGATACTCGCCGTTACCGCGTTCGTGCTCAGAAGGCCCGGAGCGGAAACCGTGCTCCCCAAAGCGAAAAAAAGAGCCTCATCGAAGGGAGAGGATTTCGAGGCGGCGGATATGCCGGCGCCGAAAATGCTCTCGAGGCCTTCGTTTTGGCTTGCTTTCCTGTGTATAGTCTGCCTCTCTGCCGTAGGCAACACCGTTATCTCGTTCGCGCGCGATCTGTCGATCTCGGTCGGCGCGGGAGCGGAGCTCGCGACGACCCTCGTGGGCGTACTGTCGATCTGCAACGGTCTCGGCAGGATAGTCATTGGCGCGCTGTTTGACAGGCTCGGCAGAAAGCGCACCATGCTCCTTGCGAATATTCTGACTATTCTCGCGGCGGGCATGACCCTTATCGCCGTGCTCGCTCATTCGCTGCCGCTTTCCGTCGTCGGGCTCTGCCTTACGGGCTTTTCATACGGAGCCGGTCCGACGATATCCTCCGCTTTTATATCCGCGTTCTACGGAACGAAGTATTTCCCCGTAAACTTCTCCATTATGAACTTCAATCTCATGGGCGCGTCCTTCATGGCGACCGCCGCGAGCGGCATGCTCGCAGCGTCGGGCGGGTATACTGCGCCGTTCATATTCCTTCTCGGACTCGCTTCATTATCCCTGATACTCGATCTTCTGATAAGAAAACCGTAAACTGCGATCGGCCGGCGCTCTGCCGCTCATTCCCTGAACGTGATCTTCCCGGGCTCGGCTTTTTCGATTATCGCGAGGGAACAGACGTCGATGCCTTTAGCGCGGAGACGGTCGCCGCCGCCCTGGAAACCCTTCTCGATGGCAATGCCTATCCCGACGAGTTCCGCGCCGGCCTTTTCGACTATCTCGGTGAGGCCGCGTATCGCCTCGCCGTTCGCCATGAAGTCGTCGACGATGAGTATCTTGTCTTCCGGATGCAGCCACTCGGCGGAGACCATGAGCGTTACGGTCTTGTTGTAGGTATAGGAGTGGATCTCGGAGCAGATGAGGCCGCCCTCGATATTGTCGCTCTTTGCCTTTTTTGCGAATAGAAGGGGTACGCCGAGCTCGTTGGCGGTGATGGTCGCGACGGGAATGCCGCTCGCTTCGACGGTCATGACGGCGGTGATCTCCTTACCCTTGAAATGCTCCGCGAATTCCCGCGCGATCTCCCTCATAAGAGCTATATCCACGCGGTGGTTCATAAAGCCGTCGACCTTGATTATATCCCCGGGAAGGACCCTGCCTTCCTTGATTATGCGTTCTTGAAGTACGTTCATCGGAATCGTTTCGCTCCCCGCTGCGGGAGCCGCCTTTCCCGGCTCATGCGCCGATTTTTCTTTCCCCCACAATTAAAAATCAACGGGCGTGCCGCAGATGGGGCCGCCCGTATCGGTTCAGATCCTTGTGAGTCCGGCGGCGTTCACGAGGCCGTCGAGCTTCCTGCCCTTCTTGCAGAGCGGGCATTCGGAGGAGTGATAGGAGTGATAATCGGGAACGTCGTCCGGAGAGAAGAGCGCGTGTATGGGCACCCCCGCGGATTCCTCGACTGCGGAGAAGAGCGCGGCGACGCCTACGAGATGACCGCCGTAATAGGCTATGCACTCGAGCGCGCGCTCGAGACTGCGGCCGGTGGACACGGTGGAGATCAGCACGAGTATGGACTTGTTCTGCACGAGATACTGCACGTCCCCGGAGAACACGAGCTGACCGGAGGAGTTGGTCTCGGGAGTGATCACGGCGATCTGATGCCGCTCGTTCACGCCGCGGGAGCCCGGCTCGGTGAGTATGGTTGCGACGTATGAACCTATGACCTGCGTGTATTCCAGACAGATTATGGTATCCACGGGCTTAGCATGGGTGTAGAACTTAGCAAGCTCACGCGCGCAGAGCATCGCCTGATGGCAGTTCGTGCGCATATCGGTGAGGCCCATATAGTGATCGATATGCGAATGGCTCGTCGCGAAATGACCGATCGATATGCTCAGCTTTATGTTTTTGTTGCTTTTGCTGCTGACGTCCCAGGTGTTAGGGTTCATGGTGCGCCTCCTTGATTTGATTCGAATATTATATCACACGCAGGCGACGGAATCAAGAACAAAAAGAGAGTATTCGATATTCCGTGAATGATCGGCTTTTCATTCCGTATTGACAAACGAAGCCGATATATTATAATAAAAGCGTGAGAGGAAAGCGAAAAAATCAGCGGCCTTCGTTTTCCCGTTTGTCAATGCCGGTCGCCGCGCCGGAAAGGGATCGATATGAAAAAGATCATTGCCGCTTTTGCGGCGCTCCTGCTTCTCTCCGTTTCCTTCGTGCCCGCTCTTGCCGGCGGAACGAGGGACAACGACGCCGTCGGTATGGACATCAGCGCGATGAACACCACCGATATCGACATGAACCCCGTCGACGGTTCCGTGTTCGCGAACAACACCATGACCGTCATCAACTTCTGGGCGACCTGGTGCGGGCCCTGCCTCGGCGAGCTTCCGCATTTCCAGGCTGTTCACGAGTATTATTCGGGCACTCCCGGGAATGACGTCGTGATCTACGGCTGTCTGCTCGAGGACGGGACCTCCACGATCGCCGCGGCGCAGTCTCTCTGCAGTCAGAACGGCTATACCTGGACGCACCTTCGCCGTGACAGCGTGCTGACCAGCGTTCTTCTTGCCACCGCCGACGCTTCCGGCTCAGTCAGCATCCCGCAGACCGTGATAGTCGACTCCAACGGCGTCGTACGTGATCACATCATCGGCAGCTTCCCGAGTCAGGCTCAGCTTGAGAACCTTATCTCCGGCTGGCTTGAGGTGCTTGAGGCCGAGGAGCCCGCTCCCGGCATTAACGGCGACGTAAACGGAGACAACACGGTCGACGTGACCGACGCGCTTATGACGCTCCGCTATGCCATGAGCCTCATCGACGCGCTGCCCAATGCAGCCGCCGCTGACGTCAACAACGACGGAACAGTCGACCTGACCGACGCTTTGCAGATCCTCCGCGCCGCGATGGGCATCATTACGCTTTAAGCTCTGCACGAAACAAACAAAGGCTGCCGATCTGGCCTTCCTGATAAGGAGGGCCAGATGCGAGCTGTGCGAGCCGCAGAGCGGCCGTTATGACATATTTGTCATAGGCCGCGGGCGTCCGCGCCGCGATAGCACGAGCGAAAAGAAATCGTAACAGTGTTACGATTTCCGCGAGTGCCGAGGAGCTGTGCTCCGAGGATGAAAACGAGCCAAACTCCCTGACGGGGCGGACCCAGCCGCCCGTCAAACTCCTCTTTGCCCCTTCACCGGATGGTCAAAGCCGCTTCGCGACCGGAGTTTGACCTCCCGCGAGACATAATCCGCGGCAGCTAATGCAAACAAACACCGGGCAAAGGTATTATTCCTCTGCTCGGTGTTTTTTCTGACTCAACCAACCTGTTATTGAAAAAAAACTATTCCTTATGCGTATGCCAGATCGGGCAGCCTTTTTAGTTGGCGTGATCAGATATTGTAGATCTCCCTGCAGAGCTTTTTGAACTCCTCGACACGCGCGCGGTAGGACTCGAGGCTCATGCGCCAGAACTCCTTGTCCGTGAGGTCGATCCCGGCGGTCATGGCGGTATCCTCGACGCTCATCACGGGAGTAGCGTGCAGGAGCGCCTTATACTGCGGGATGAAGGACGGGCCTTCATTAAGGTATCTCGCATAGAGGCCGCGGGCGAAAAGGCCGCCGAATGCGTAGGGCCAGTTGTAGAAGGAGAGGCCGGAGGAGTAGTAATGCCCCTTGCAGAGCCACATATAGGGGTGCATCACCTCGGGATCGAGGCCGTCGCCGTACGCCTTCCTCTGAGCGTCGAGCATCATCTCGCAGAGCGTGTCGGGGAACATGAAGCTTTCCTCACGGTTTGCGAACACGCCGCTTTCAAGCAGATAGCGGGAATATATGTCGACTATTATCTGCGTGGTGTCCATGAGCTGGCTCTCGATTAGGGCGAGCTTGACGGCGGGATCCTTTGCGGAGGAGATCGCCGCGTCCATAACGACGTGCTCGTTGAAGGTCGAGGCGGTCTCGGCGACGGGCATGGAATAGTCGTTGTTGAGAGGCCTGTGATCCTCGATGTTGAGGTTGTGGAACGCGTGACCGAGCTCGTGCGCGAGGGTGACTATGTCGCTGAACGAGCCGTCGAAATTGGTGAGCACGCGGCTCTGGTGATAGGGCTTCAATCCGGAGCAGAACGCGCCGCCGACCTTGCCCTCGTGGGGATAGAAGTCGATCCAGCTCTCGTTGAAGGCGCGCTCCACCATGTCGTGCAGATCCTTGTCGAAGCCCGCGAAGGTATTGAGCAGATAATCCCTTGCCTCCTCGGTGGTGTAGGTCTTGTCGTTCTTTCCCATAGGCGCGAAGAGGTCGTACCAGGGGAGCCCGTTTTCATGCCCGAGAGCCTTCGCCTTGGTCCTGAGATAATCGCGGAACATGGGCATGTACTCGTCCATGGCGGCGAAGAGCGCGTCGAGGGTCTCCTTCTTCATGTGCGCCTCGTGGAGCGCCTGCGCGAGCGGGGACTCGAAGCCGCGGAGCTTACACTCGTTTATGACCTGCAGCTTGATGTTGTTGAGCGCGGCGGCGACGGGCTCCTTGATCTTGTCGTAGCAGGCGAGCTCCGCCTCGTAAGCTTCCTTTCGCACTGCGGGATCGGGATCGTAGGCCTTGTTCCTTATCGCGGAGAGATTAAGCTGTTCGCCGCGGAAATCGGCTGTGACGGAGGAGGTGAGAGCGCTCTGCAGATCGCCCCATGCGCTGCCGCCGGAGATGTTGTAGAGAGCCATTATCTCCTCGCAGTCCTCGGACAGGAGATGCTTGCTGTTGTCCTTGATGCAGCGGAGCATATAGGCGTAATCCGTGAGCTTTTCGTCCTCGGCGATGACCGCGTCGAGATCGTCGATCGAGGCGACGTACTTCTCGAATATCGTGTTCGCCTTCGTGGTCGCGCTCGATTTTGCCATGAGCTGGCCCATGTATGCCGCTGCCTCGGCGTCCTTGGTGTTCACGCTCTGCTTGAGCGCGCAGAACTCGAAAAGCTTAAAGAAAAGATCCTCGCTCTTCTCCTGCAGATCGATCGCGCCGCGGAGCGCCTCGAGCACGGGAAGCTCGCCGAGCTTTGACGCAAATTCGTTGACTTCCTTAACGACCTCGTCGACCGCCTTCATATCGGCCTTGAATTCGGGGGAGTCGTACCCGGTGTAGAGTACGTCAAGCGACCATTCACTGTTCATAACTGAACCTCCTTGGTTTTTTTATCGGAAGTATTATACCAAAACGCCCGAGGCGTTACAATATCCCGGGGACAAAAAAAGACGCCGGCCCGGCGGGTCTGCGTCATGACGGGGCTGCGGGGCTTTTATATCCCGCCACGCCTTTTTTCGATATAGCTCCTGATGCTTTCGATTATCTCCGGGGTGACGGGGGAGGAGGCCGAGCCCTGCGCGAAGGCGGGACTTCCGCCGCCCTTGCCGTTCAGAAGACCGTTGACGGCCTGGACGAGCTCGTTCATGGGGAGCTTTTCGCCGTCCCTTCTCGCGGCGCGGTAGTAGACCGTTCCGCCGACCGTGCCGAACACGAGCGCGGCGTGAGCGTTCTTCGCGATGAGCGCGTCGGTCAGAAGCTTTATGTCGTTCGCCGCGAAGCCGTCCATGACGAGCACGGCGGCCTCGTCGGTATTCGCCGCCGCGATCATAGCGCAGAGCGCCTGCGTGCGGGCCTTGAGCTCACGCTTCGCCGCGGCGAGCTCGTCCGACTGCTTTCTCACAGCCGCGGGCAGCTCCTCGCGGCTCGTGGAATAGCTCCTTGCAAGCTCGGTCACCTCGCATGCGATCGCGTTGGCCTCGCGCACGGCTCTTCCTCCGCAGGAGAACCATATGCGCGTGCCGCCCTTGTATTTCTGGGAATCGGCGACGCGGATATAGCCCACCTCGCCGGAAGCGGCGCAGTGCGTGCCGCAGCAGGTGCAGGAATCCACCTCGCCTCCGCCTATGAACACCACGCGGATATCGTCAGCCTTCACGTCGGATTTCTTGCGGATGGTTATTTTGTCGAACCTCTCCCTGTCCATGACCTCGGCGGTGACGGGGACGTTCCTCCTCACCGCGGCGTTGGCCTCGCTCTCCAGAAGCGCGAGCGCCTCCCGGTCGAGGAACTTGTCGAGGTCGAGCGTGCAGTAGTCCTCCGCCATATGGAAGCCGACGTTCTTCGCCCCGAAGAGCCTGAACGCCGTACCGGAGAGTATGTGCTCGCCGGTGTGCTGCTCGGAATGGTCGAGACGGCGGGGGATATCGAACGAAACGGAATAGGTCTTCCCGACCTCAAGGGGCTCTTTGCAGATATGGACGACCTCGGAGCCGTCCTCAACCGCCTCGAATACCTCGGAACCGCCTATGAAGCCCCTGTCGGAGGGCTGGCCTCCGCCCTCGGGGAATATGACGGTCCTGTCGAGTATCACGCGGTATTTACCGTCCTTTTCCCCGCAGGAGAGGACCTTCGCCTCGCAGGAGAGGAGCATGGGGCTTATATGAAAGAGCTTTTCCGTCACTTTATTTCACCTCGAGTATGAATATCATGGGGGTGAGCCCGCCTGCCTCGGTGCGCTGCTGTTTAAGCAGCGTTACGTGCGGGGACTCGCGGATGACGTTCTTCAAAAGCGTGAACTCCATCGTGTAGAGCACGGCGACGCCGCCCTTCTTCACGAGCTCGGGGAGCTTGTCCACGAGCCCGCGATAGAGCTTTTCGCAGGACGAATGCGTGCCGACGCGATTGCCGAAGGGGAGATTGCAGATAAGCTCGTCGTACGGCCTGTGACATTCGAACCGCAGTATGTCGTTCACGGTGTATTTGGCGTTCACGCCCGCGGCCTCGGTGTTTTTGCGGGCGATATCTATCGCCTTATGCGCGATATCGACTCCGGTAAGGCTCTGGCAGGGGGAGAGCTTCGCCCTCTCTATAAGGAGAGTTCCGCTGCCGCAGCAGGGGTCTATGACCCTCGCTCCGACCTTGAAGCGATCTCCCGCAAAGCGCAGTACCGCTGCGGCGACGGCGGGATTCATGGACGCGGGGACGGACTCCTTCCTGTATGAGAAGCGCTCGTCCCTGTAAGTGAAGAGCTTGACGAAGAGGCGGGAGTTTTTTTCGCCGCCCTCGACGCGCAGCTCGAGCTCGTAATCCGACGGGGAGTTTATGAGCTTTTCGCTCTCGCAGGCGGAGGCGACCGCCCGGGCGAGCTCCTTCCTTGCTGCGGGATCCCTCGTCTCGGCGGCGATCTCGACGCGGAAACGGTAGGGCGGCACGCCCGAATGCGAGGCGGCCGTTACGCTTTCCATAAACGGAACGGCTTTTTTCGATATTGCGTCGGCTGAAAGCGAGGACGTTCCGATGGGCAGGAGCGCCTCGGTGAAGCACCTCGCGTCAAACAGGGCGGGGTAGTCCGCGGTTTTGACCTTAAGACTGTCGTGCCTGTCGTCGAAGGACTCGAAGCCCAGCTCCTCAAGCTCCTCCGCAAGCTGATGCGTGAGAAGATCGGGCGCCCGGAGCTCGACGGTCACGGGCTCCGAAAAGCCCCTGAAGGAATGTTCCTCCCTCGGGACGAAGGAGCGGAGAGCTGCCGTGAGAGCTTCCTTCTCCTCCTCGAAATGCTTTTTCTCGGTCTCGTCCTTCGGCGGAGCGGGCTTGTACTCTTTAAGATAAGCCTCGGCCTTTTCTCCGCCGACGCTGCCGAGAGCGAGTATCATACTTGGTCTTGCAAAGCGCTGGGTCTCGTTATCGAGCGCGGAAACGAGCGCGTCCGCCATATCCGCGCGCTTCAATGCGCCTATGAGCCTCGCGGCGTTCCTCCTCAGCTTGGCGTTATCGCCCGATAGATGCTTGAGGAGCGCGGCGGAAAAGGCCTTGTTTTCGGAAAGCTTTATCAGGTATTGCTTCTTGTTGGCAAGGCGAACGAGCAGCGCCGAAGCGAGCCCGTCCTCGATGAACATGGCCTGCGCCTTTTCGAAAAGGTCGTCCTTATCGACGTTCATCTCCGTGAGTCTGACGGCGCCGTTCGGCTCGCCCAGATATTTGATTATCTCTTCGCGGGTAAGCTTTTTCATGTTCCGGATCCCTCTATTTTACTCCCGCGGCCTTGAATATCTCGTCGAGCACCTCTTCCGTGCCGTCCACGAGAGGATCCGCCTTCATAAGCTCCGCCATGCTCTCGCGGCGGTCGTAAAGCGCGTTGACCTCCCTGACGAGCCTTTCGGGAGTTATGTCCGCCTGATCGAGCTTCGCTGCATAGCCCTTCTTGGTCACGTACTCTGCGTTGAGGATCTGGTCGCCGCGGCTCGCCTCGAGGGGAAGAGGCACGAGCAGCGCGGGTATGCCGAGAGCTATGAACTCGAACACCGCGTTAGCGCCGGCGCGGGAGATCATCACGCCCGTCGCGGCGAACATATCGGGGAGCTCGGGACCGACGTACTCGAACTGGCGGTAGCCCTCCGACCGGACGGACTCGTCGACCTTGCCTTTGCCGCAGAGATGCACGACGTCGAAGCGCTTCGTGAGCTCGGGGAGAGCCTTTCTAACGCCCTCGTTCACGGCGGCTGCACCGAGGCTGCCGCCCATGACCATCAGCACGGGCTTTTCGCCCGAGAAGCCCATTGCGGCAAGACCTCTTTCGCGATCGCCCTTATAGAGCTCGGGCCTTATCGGGGTGCCGGTGTGCACCATTTTTTTGGCGATTTTCGGCTTGGAGAGGCCGATGGTGTCCTCGAATGTCACGCAGACGGTGTCGGCGTAGCGCGCGGCGATCTTGTTAGCGAGGCCGGGGGTATAGTCCGACTCGTGGCAGACAACGGGGCATCTGCCCTTTGCGGCCATCACGACGGGAACGCTGACGAAGCCGCCCTTGGAGAAGACCACATCCGGCCGGAGCTCCTTTATAAGCTTCTTCGCCTGATCGACGCCCTTTATCACCTTGAACGGGCTCGCGAGGTTTTTGACGGAGAGATAGCGGCGGAGCTTGCCGGACTCGATCTCGTGGTAGACCACCCCGTCCTGCGCGGCTATGAGGCCGTGCTCTATGCCGTCCTTCAGGCCGGCGTAATGTATTTCGAACCCGTGAGCGCGAAGCTCCGGAAACAGCGCGATATTCGGCGTGACGTGTCCGGCGGAGCCGCCGCCCGTCATCAGGATCTTTTTCATAAATACTCCTTGAAGATCATATGTATTATTACAGTATTCAAAGGGGCCGCTTTTTGCCGACAGATAAAGCCCATGGAGTATTTTACAACATTTTTATTCCAAGGTAAAGACCGGGAAAGTGAAAAAACCGTGACGCAATCCCTGCGGATCAACTTGGATTTTAAACCGTTTTTAATTGACATTTTAAGACGGCGTTTCCTGAAATATACTAAAAAATGTCTCGTTTGCTTATAGAATAATTCTCAGACTTGTGTTATACTCTATGTTGGCTGATGATGGCTTATCATATCCTAATCGCGCATTTTCCGAGGATATGCGGGCAGGATCCGGCCGAACGCAATCATTAATATCCGCTCAAAGCGGTACAAGGAGGACTGTCATGGCAAAACAAATCACGGCAATTCCCTTTAAGGGCACTCCTGAGCAGGAAAAAGAGCTCATGGATTTCATCGCCACTTGGAAGGGTAAGGACGGCGCGACTATGCCCGTTCTGCAAAAGGCACAGGAGATCTACGGGTATCTGCCCATAGAGGTCCAGAAGATGGTAGCCGACGGACTCGGCCGTTCGCTCGAGGAGATCTACGGCGTTTCCACCTTCTACTCCATGTTCAACCTTGAGCCCAGGGGCGAGCACCTCATCAGGGTATGTCTCGGCACCGCGTGCTACGTCAAGGGTTCCCAGAACATTCTGGACGAGCTCTCCCGCGTACTCAACGTCGAGCCCGGTCACACCACCCCCGACGGTAAGTTCACCCTCGAGCCCACCCGCTGCCTCGGCTGCTGCGGTCTTGCTCCCGTTATGACCATCGACGGCGAAGTTTACGGCCGTCTGGTACCCGCCGACGTTCGCGACATCCTCGCGAAGTACATGTAAGAAAAGAACCGTTTTTCAAGGAGGATCGACTGAAATGAAGATCAGCCGTGTGGCCGAGATCCTCGAGGCCAAAGTGCTCACGGGCGAAGAGCTTCTCGATTTCGAGATCCACTCCGCCTGCGGAAGCGACATGATGAGCGACGTGCTCGCCTATGTCAAGGATCAGGGCGTGCTTCTCACGGGGCTCATGAATGTCCAGGTAATAAGGACGCTGCTCATGATGGACATGAACTGCGTGGTATTCGTGCGAGGCAAGGTGCCGGCTGCCGGTATCGTTGATTTTGCCGAGGAAAACGGAGTTGCTGTGCTTCAGACGGATCTTCCGATGTTCGAATCCTGCGGCAGGCTCTATGCCGCCGGTCTCGGGCGTGCGGATGAGCAGGGCGGCGTAAACGGTGCGGCCGATGAGTGAGACGCTGCACTACCATTTCGACGTTGACGGCGCAAGCTTTGCCAACGCGGGCAGGGCGTCGGTCGAGACGAAGAAGCTGCTTCGCCAGCTCGGAGTCGCTCCCAATATAATCAGGAGCATCTCCGTTGCCATGTATGAGGGCGAGATCAACATGGTCATTCACGCCCACGGCGGCGACGCGGACGTTTACATCACCGAGGACACCATCATCATCATACTGAAGGACGTGGGTCCCGGCATCCGCAACGTTGAGGAGGCTATGAAGGAGGGGTTCTCCACCGCTCCCGAGAACATCCGCGCGCTGGGCTTCGGCGCAGGCATGGGTCTTCCCAACATGAAGAGGTATTCGGACGAGATGCACATCGATACCAAGGTCGGCGTCGGAACGACCATCGAGCTTTGGTATCATCTCAACAAGTAACGTAAACACATTGTCACGGAGGCTCAATCATGGCTAAATACACTCACTCGGTCTCGATAGATCCCGAGAAATGTACAGGCTGCACCACCTGTTTAAGGCGATGCCCCGTTGAGGCCATCCGCATCAGGGAAAACAAGGCGGTCATCAATCCCAACTCCTGCATCGACTGCGGCGAGTGCATAAGGGTCTGCAAGCATTCCGCGAAGCACGCCTCTTACGATAAGCTGACCGATCTCGATTTCTCGAAGTATCTCATAGCGCTGCCCGCGCCGAGTCTGTACGGGCAGTTCAATCACATGCACGAAGCGGACTTCGTCAATCAGGGGCTCCTCGACATGGGCTTCAAGGCGGTCTATGAGGTCGCGAAGGCGGCGGAATACGTCACCGATCTCACGAGGCTCTACCTTAATCGGCCGGACGTCGAGCTCCCGGCGATCAGCTCCGCCTGCCCCGCGGTGGTAAGGCTCATAAAGCTGCGCTACCCGACCCTCTGCGAACAGCTCGTTCCCATACTCCCGCCCTATGAGCTCGCCGGCAAGCTGGCGAAGGAGAAGGCGGCGAGGGAGCATCCAGAGCTTTCGCCGGACGACATAAAGACGGTCTTCATATCTCCCTGTCCCGCAAAGGTCAGCTGGGCGAAGAGCGTGATGGAGGGGCAGAAGGTCTACGTTGACCTTGTAACGAGCATGAACGACGTTTATATGGCGCTCCTTTCCAAGATGAAGCCGGAAGGGATCCCGACGAACGAGGCCGCGTCCGAAGCCGGCATAGTCGGCATCGGCTGGGCGATGACGAGCGGCGAAGCCGTATCGCTCATGAACGACGGCTATCTTTCGGCGGACGGCATAGACAACGTCATCAAGGTGCTGGACGACCTCGAAAGCGGCACGGTAGGCGAGATAAAGTTCGTCGAGCTCAACGCCTGCAGCCCCGGCTGCGTGGGCGGAGTGCTCGCTCCGACAAACGGCTACGTCGCGAGGGTCCGTCTGCACGATCTCAGGAAGACCGGCGGCATGGTGGTCAAGCCCAACGATATCAGCGACATCGGCGATTTTTCAGAGGGTATCATTCCCGACGAATACACCGAGGCAGAGGCTTTCACCTATATGCCCGACGGATCGCCCAATATGCTGTCCATGATGCTTGCGATGAAAAAGGCGGAAGCGCTTGCCGAAAAGCTCCCCAAGAAGGACTGCGGCGCGTGCGGCTCGCCGACCTGCAGGGCTTTCGCGCTCGACGTCGTACACGGCGAGGCGAAGCTCGAGGACTGCAAGATCAGGACGCAGATGGAATGACCGAAGGTAGTTTATTATGATAACAGTAGAACAGCTTGCAAAGAAACTCGATCTTGAGGTAATGGAGCTTCCCGAAGGCGACCGTGAGATCACGGGCGGCTATGCGGGAGATCTCCTGAGCTGGGTAATGGGCAGAGCCGAAGCCGGCGACGCGTGGGTGACAATAATGTCCAACATGAACGTCTCCGCCGTCGCGCAGCTTGCGGACGTCGCCTGCGTGGTCTTCGCCGAAGGCGTGCGTCCCGACAAGGAAGCCGTCAGCAAGGCAAGGCTCCACGGCATAAACATGCTCGGCAGTCCCAAGGGCATTTTCGAGCTCTGCGCCGAGATACACGAGGCGCTCGGTCGGGAGGAGTAAACGATGGCGCTCTTTACCTACGATCTTCACGTGCATTCATGCCTGTCGCCCTGCGGCGATGACGACATGACTCCGTGCAATATTGCGGGTATGGCGTATATCTCCGGGATCAGGATCGTTGCGCTCACCGATCACAATTCCTGTAAGAACTGCAAGGATTTCTTCCATGCCTGCGAGGAATACGGGGTAGTCCCCGTCGCGGGATGCGAGCTGACGACTTCCGAGGAAGTCCACATGGTCTGCCTGTTTGAAGGCCTGAAACAGGCTATGGATTTTGACGGGGCTTTGCAGCCCTTCAGGATGCAGCTCAAGAACCGTGTGGAGATATTCGGGAATCAGTTCATTATGGAAGAGGACGACGTGATAGTCGGCCAGGATCCGTGGTTCCTCCCCGCCGCGACGAGCCTCTCGCTCGCGGATGCGGCTGAAATGGTGAGGAGCATGGGCGGAGTCGCCTATCCGGCGCATATCGACAGGGAATCCAACGGTATGCTCGCGATACTCGGCATGTTCCCCGAAGAGCCCGTTTTCGATCTCTGCGAGGTCAGGGACAAGGAAAACGCCGAAAAGCTCTCGGGCGGACGGAAGGTCGTCGTTTCGTCCGACGCGCACAGGCTCGAAGACTTCGGGCAGACGCTCAATCATATCGAGCTCGCGTGCGGTCAGGACGCGGACGCGGAAACCGTAAGGCGCGCGCTGTTTGAAAAATTAAGGATCAAATAAGAAGGAGGCAAGGGTATGAAAGAACTGTCGCTCAACATTCTGGACATCGCCCAGAATTCCATACACGCCGACGCGACGCTCGTCGAGATACTGCTCGACGAGACCGAGACGAGCCTCTCGCTCTCGATAATCGACGACGGCAAGGGCATGAGCGAAGAATTCCTTGCCCGCGTTACCGATCCGTTCTCCACTACCCGTACGACCCGCAAGGTCGGCATGGGGCTGCCGCTCCTCAAGCTGGCGGCGGAGCAGACGGGCGGTCATCTGACCATCACCTCCCGCGAGAGGTCGGCGCACCCCGACGATCACGGGACTGAGGTCACGGCCTTCTTCTATAAGACCCATCTCGATTTCACCCCGTTGGGGGACGTCATCTCCACCGTCGTCTCCCTCGTGCAGGGCAGCCCGGAAGTGGACTTCCTCTTCCGGCACACGTTCCCCGATCACGAGGTCGAGCTCGACACCCGCGAGATCCGCGAGGTGCTCGGAGACGAGGTGCCGCTCTCGAGTCCGGACGTGCTCGTCTGGATAAGGGAAACGCTCCGGGAGCAGTACGGAGAGGATGAACAATAAGACGCAATAACAATTTTAAATAATCACCGAAAGGAACAAAGCTTATGAAATCTTTGGAAGAACTGAAAGCTATCCGCGAGAAGATGCAGAACAAGGTCGTCCTCCGCGAGGGCGGCGCCGAGAAGCGCATCGTAGTCGGCATGGCGACCTGCGGTATCGCCGCGGGCGCACGTCCCGTTCTCAACACCTTCGTTGAGGAGATCGCCAAACGCAACCTTACCGGCACCGTCGAAGTCGGTCAGACCGGCTGCATCGGTATGTGCCGCTTCGAGCCGATCGTCGAGGTATTTGAGGGCGACCAGCGCGTGACCTACGTCTATGTCAATCCCGATAAGGCGAAGGAGATCGTCGAGAAGCACATCGTGGGCGGTCAGCCCATTGTCGAATACACCATCGGTGCTCAGGAAAAATAATCGGAGGGTTTAGTAAATGATTCGTTCTCATGTTTTGATTCGCGGCGGTACCGGCTGCACCATCGGCGGCTCCCAGGCGATCGCCGACGGCCTCAAGGTC
>JAEEGL012804705.1_pt1 | contig 16433 bp, 10 predicted proteins | sample 9134231 | NCBI WGS metagenome assembly JAEEGL01 (sample SAMN16246548, study PRJNA631951) | gut metagenome | biome: gut microbiome; feature: rumen; material: fiber-attached | host: Bos | place: Iran: Karaj | collected 2018-10
CGCTGTTTGCGCAGAGTTTTAAGATTGTGGGTCCCGCGAATCCAAAGCCGTATGAGCGGACGGCGATGGACGAACTCAAGGAGTATCTCGGAAAGAGAATCGACGGGAAACTCACAATCGGTGGTGTCTCGAACGTCACGTTCGTCGTCGGCGACAGCGACCTCGCGAAGGCGAACGGTCTTCTCTCGACGGAACTGCCAGAAGAGAAGTGGGTCATCAAGTCGTTTGGCGACAAAGTGCTCCTCAACGGCGGCGGCACACGCGGCGCACTTTACGCGACATATCATTTCCTTGAGGACTTCTGCGACATCCACTGGTGGTCCGACATCGAGGAGTATGTCCCGAAGGCCAGTAGCCTGACGTTGCCAAAACTTGACAAGTCTGGACAGCCGACATTCATCTACCGCGACATCTATCGCACCAACAGGCAGGCAAACAGTCCGCGGACGGCCATACGCAACCGCCTGAACCGCAATGGCGACCAGGGCATTCCCGCCTCGCTCGGCGGCTCGTTCAACTACGGCCCGCCCTACCACTGCCACACATTCTCGAAATATGTGCCTACGGAGGAGTTCATGGAGTCTCATCCAGAGTACTTTTCGCTGGTGAACGGAAAGCGAGTCGGCGGTTTCTATCAAGGACATCTCTGCCTTTCCAATCCAGAACTCAAGCCGCTTATGCTTCAGAAACTTCTGAAGTACATTGAGGAAGGGCAGGCGCAGGCAAAGAAGGACGGCGTTCCCGCTCCGAGGCTCTATGACATCTCCATGAACGACAACAAGAGATTCTGCACATGCCCCGACTGCATGGAGAATGTGAAAAAGTATGGTCGCAGCGGCGAGTATATTCGTTTCCTGAACTACTTTGCGGAGGAGATTGCCAAAGTCCATCCCGAAATACTGCTTACCACGCTTGCTTATTTCGACACGGAAGAGCCGCCGAAGGGCGGAGTCCGCGCCGCGAAGAACCTTGCCGTTAAACTCTGCGACACAAGCACGAGTCAGGCGATTTCAATCTTCACGGAGAGGAACAAGGGATTTAGGGAGAAGATAGAGGCATGGAAACTTGCGGCTGACAACCTCTTCATCTGGGACTACTCAATCATCTACGGCAAGACCATTACGGGACTTCCATTCCCAAGCGAGATGTACTATGGCGAGCAGTGCAAATTCTACCACGAGAACAATGTCACGGGCATCTTCTGGGAGCACGAGCACCCTTCAAGAGGTGATCTGTATGAACTCAAGTTCTTCTTGGAATGCAAGATGATGGAGGATCCATATCAAGACGCCGAAGCTTTGATTCGTCTCTTCATGGACAGATACTACGGTCCCGCCGCCGAATACGCCTTGCAGTATCGCAAACGCATCTACAAGGCTGCGAAAGATACAAATGCCAACGTTCCATGGTTCCCTGGAATCGCGCATTTCTCGTACATCACCAACGACATCTGCATTGAGTGCGAGGCGATTCTTGACAAGGCAGAAGCCGCAGTCAAAGGTGACGCGCAACTCTTCAGGCGCGTCCGCCGTCTGCGCTCAGGACTGGACAGGCTCATCTGCATGCGCGACCATGGCATCATCAGGCACGGCACGGCCTTTGAGGGCAAGGACTACAGGAAACTTGACTCCACCGCCGCCGTCAGACGCCTTGCCGAATCGTATGTCGATTGGTTCACGCAATACAAGGAAGAGCCTAAACTCGTGCAGGATGCAAAGGAGTTCGTGAAGAAATACACGTGGGACAAAGGCGATGTCAAGCCGCCAGAGCAGTTCAAGGACCGCAGCTACTTTGAGTACAGTGCGTTTGACTTTACGCCTCAGGGGGAGAACATGTCCCTCGTGGAGGACCCTGACAGCGCGGTTGGACGCGCGCTCATGACCATAACGGACGTCAAAGGCGACAGGCGCAGCGGGAACTACAGGCTTCCATTCCAATTCGGATACTATGACAGAGGAAACTCCAAGGCGCTGCTGTCTCAAAAACTGCCTACGCTTCCCGAAAAGCGTGGCTACAATTGGTACAATGTCGGCACAACGACCATTCCAGAAGACGGCTACATCTATGTGACTGGTGCATGGACGACGCAGATTTTTACATCGCTCAAGGAGTTGATTGGAAAGAAGGCTGAAATCTGGATTTCCGTCAAACATGAAGGCCCGATGTACTATCCAGAGCAGAAAGGCCCCAGCCGAGTCTATGTCGATAGGGCGATACTCCTTATCGATTGAGAATATAAATAATTGATAATAAACAAGTTAGAAAAGGAAAAGAGATGAAGCGCAAGATTAACATGGCAATTGTTGGTTATGGACACCGTTCTCCTGGAATGCTGAACCTGCTGATGGAGATGGACGATGTGAACATAGTCGGCATCTGCGACACATACGAGGACAGGGCTAAGGCGGGTGGCAAGGCGGTTGTCGACGCAGGGAGAAAGGCGCCTGTGGTCTCCACGGACTACCGCCGTCTTCTGGAGATTCCGAAATTGGACGCAGTGTTCACGCCGTCGTCATGGACGAGCCATGCGCGCGTCTTGATTGACGCGATGGAGGCAGGCTGCTATGCGGCGACAGAAGTCGGCGGTGCGACTTCCGTCCAGCAGTGTTGGGACCTTGTGCGCACCTCTGAACGCACAGGAAAGCCATGCATGCTGATGGAGAACTGCTGCTATGGCCGCGAGGAGATGCTTGTGCTGAACATGATAAAGAAAGGACTCTTCGGCGAATGCGTCCATGCGGAAGGCGGATACAGGCATGACCTGCGCTCTGAAGTCTGTCAGGGGCGCGAGAACCGCCACTATCGTCTGGACAACTACTCCCACCGCAACGGCGATGTCTATCCGACCCATGACCTCGGCCCAATCTCTAAATACCTTAATATTAATAGGGGCAACAGAATGCTCATGCTGACATCCATGGCGTCAAAGTCCGTCGGACTCAACCACTGGATGCGTTCACGCGGAAAAGAGGCGGACATAGCCGACAGGGCCTTCGCGCTCGGCGACGTCGTCACCACCATGATTAAGTGCGCCCACGGCGAGACCATAACGCTGTTCCATGACACATCGCTTCCGCGCCCATACTCCCGCGCAAATCTTCTTCAGGGCACCAAGGGCATCTGGAGCGAAGACAAGCACGGCTTCTTTGTGGAGGGAGTTTCGAAAGAGAGCGGCACATGGACAGAGTTCTGGCAGGACTTCAAAGAGGTCGCAGACAAGTTTGAGCATCCGCTTTGGAAGATGTTCCAGCAGGACGGCGTCAAAGGCGGTCACGGCGGAATGGACTGGCTGGTGCTTAGGGCGTTCGTCGAGTCCGTCAAGAATGGCACGCAGACGCCGATTGACGTCTATGATACCGCCGCTTGGATGGCCATCACGCCGTTGAGCGAGGAGTCAGTCGCAATGGGAAGCCTGCCCGTTCCGATTCCAGATTTCACGGATGGCCGCTGGATCAACCGCAACGACGTCGTCCGCAGCAAATACTGCCTTGACGAGGTCTGCGAGGAGTGCTTCTAAGAGGGCGATTCAATGTCATACTGCGACTGGGCCGAGACATCTGAGATAAACAGAAGATACCATTTCGACGAGTGGGGCGTGCCTCTGCACGATGACATGCGTCAATTCGAGTTCCTGATGTTGGAGGTCATGCAATGTGGCCTCAACTGGAACATGATGATGCAGAAGCGCGAAATCTTCCGCAAGTGCTTTGACGGATTCGACTACGACCTTGTCGCATCTTACAACGAATCGGACATCCAGCGCATTCTTGACACCGAAGGCATGATTCGCTCCCGCCGCAAAATCGAGGCTGTCATCGCGAATGCGCGTTGCTTTCAGGCCGTCCGCGCCGAGTTCGGTACATTCAGCGATTATATTTGGTCATATTCCAAGGGCAAGACGATTCTGTACAGCCGCCATGCTGACGGATGGATTCCCGCCAGCAACGGCCTCTCGGAGCGCGTCGCAAAGGATTTGAGGAAACGTGAATTCAAGTTCCTCGGCTCGGTGACGGTTTATTCGCATTTGCAGGCCTGCGGCATCATCAACGACCACTCAAGATACTGCACATGCTATGCGAAAATCAATGCCGAGAATCCGACAGTACATAAGCGTGCAGACGCTGAGGTTGATGTCGCCTACTATGGCTATTGAGGGAAGAAAGTTGGACGTTTCCTTCGCGTCCATGCATACTGACATTAACGCCGTTTAACGTTGCAAAAATTATGATTTTTTAAAAAGTTGCAACGTTAATGGCTATTTTTCGCCAGCCAGTTTTGATATGACTTTCCAGCGGACGCCTTGCTTTTCGAGCCACGCCTCTGCTTCGGCCTTGCCTTTGAATGATGCCCATGTTCGGATTTCCTTGTCGGATGAGCGGAACAGAGCCTTCATGGCATTATCGCCCCATAGAAGTGCCATGTTGTTTCTGGCGTTTTTCAGGATGTTCATGAGATGCATGTAACGCAGTGCAAGCCAGAGGATTGAAAGTGCTATAATGCCCCAGAATGGTGCTATTGGAAGTGCTGGAAACAGATAGATTCTCAGAAACTGTCCGAGAAGAAGCAGGAACGCGGAGCCGAGGAGGAGATAGCTGTCCATCGGCTTCAGGAAGACGCCGCCGAGGAGACGTCTGAACGAACTTGTTGCGGTTTGGTAGGCGAATGTCTCCTCAAAACGTTCAGACTCCAGGCCGATTCGCGCGATGTGGCACAATTCATGCGCCAGAAGTTCCTTGCGTTTGTAAATGAACCACTTTGGAGAGTGTCTGAAGCTTCGCCGAATAATGAACATGGCGAAAAAGTCTGGATAGTAGGTGAAGGCGCAACCGCCGAATAGGAAGAATGGGTCGATGAAGAAGCCAGGCACCCAGTCGATTGAGAAACCGAAAAGGGAGCTTGTGCTCTCTTTTGCCTCGCCGAATAGTTTGTCAGGGATGCGGTCGCGGGAATAGACGGTGACGTCGTCAATCTCGAACTTGCCATTCTTGTCGAGTTGTCTCTGCATCTTGTCAAGTTTGTTTGCGAGAGTGTGGAGTCTTGCCACGAATTGTTCTGGGGATTCTGAGTGCCCCATGATGAAGCCATGCTTGTCAAGGAGAAGCAAAGCGTCAATGTCACCAGCGGCGGCTTTGTCGAGAATTTCCGTCTGAGCGGCTTGACCGCCTGGCAGTCTAAGCGCATCAAGGTTTGCCTTTTCGGGCGATGGTTCTGTTTTTTTGTCTGGCATTTTGCTTGTCCTCATTAATACGAATATACTTTGAGATGTGAGATATTCAAATATGGCGGTGTTTATTTTATAATGTGATTTGATTAGTGTGGAATAAACAGTAAATTAGGAGTAAAACAACAGACCATGTTTTTTAGAATAACAAAAATAACAGGAGAGATTTGAAATGGAAAAACTAAGAGTTGGTGTTGTCGGTGTTGGTTCAGTAGTACGCGAAATCTACCAGTATCTGTATTTCCACAGCGATTACAGCCACATTCTTGACATTGTTGCCGTTGCCGACCCGAATGACGAGTTCCGCGAATGGTTCTGCAACACATACAACATTCCGAAAAACAGGCGCTACAAAGACTACAACCAAATGTTCGCCGAATGCGAGTTGGACGCTGCTCAAATCAACACGCCAGACCATATCCACGCCGCCCCTGCAATCGCGGCCATGAAGGCTGGGCTTGATGTGCTTGTTCCGAAGCCAACCGCCGCGACCGTCAAGGATACTCATGCGATGATTCAGACGGCATTGGAGACTGGTCGACTTATGGGAATCGACTTCCACAAACGCGAGGACCCGCGCTTCAAAGAGGCTGAGGCAAGATACCAAAAAGGACATTATGGACGCTTCCAGGCTGGCATATGGTATATGTTGGACAAGCTTATGGTGGCGGATCCCAACCACACGCCAAGGTTCTTCGCGTCGCCGAATTTCGCTGAGAAGAACACGCCGATTTCATTCCTGACCGTCCACATGTGCGACGCTCTGATAAAGGTTGTCAATTTGAAGCCTGTTGAAGTTCGCGCCACAGGATTCTCGCACAAACTTCCGTCGCTCTCGCCGATTGCAGTCAATGGCTACGACATGGCCGACACTGAGATCGTCTTTGACAACGGCGCGGTCGCCCACATCTTCACAGGATGGCATCTGCCCGACACAGCACACGCAACCACAGTCCAGAACGCAAGGATGATATGCTCTGACGGAATGTTCGACATCGGTTTGGACACGCCTGGACTCCATGAAATCCATCCCGACGGCATCTTTGAGGTCAATCCGCTCTTCAAGAACTTTGAGAAGGACGGCACCGTCACAGGTTACGGCATCTCAAGCCCTGGCCGAATCTATCAGAAGTTCCTCGCGAACCATAACGGAAAGCTCGACGCGGAGGTCAAGAAGCAGATGCTGACTCCTACCGCTCTTGGATTCTACACATCGCTCGTTCTGGAAGGCGCAGAGGAAAGCCTTAAGAAAGGTACTGCGGTTGACGGCGTGACGCGCGGGCCCGCAATCGACCTCAAGGCACTTCTCGTTCGCGAACTCGGACAAGATGCCCTCAAACAATACGGATACTGATTTTTACCTAACATATTGAAAATATGAAACTTACAGTTGAACCACGCCCTGTGTTGGCTATCTGCCTGAACCCTGCATGGCAGAAGACATTGATATTCAAGCACTTAACATATGGCGATGTAAATCGTGCGAGTGAGGTCAAGGAGTGCGGCGGAGGAAAGGGCGTCAACGTCGTCCGAGTCTTTAAGAACTTGGGGCTTCCTGTCGCGTTGGCGGGATTCGCGGGTGGTGAGACAGGGCGCAAACTGAAAGAGGAGATAACCGTTTCGGGGGCGCGTCCTTTGATTGTTGACACGAAAGGCGCCACACGCTGCTGCATAACAGTAATAAGTCTGGACGACTCAAAGGTCTCTGAACTCATCGAGCCGTCCTGTACCATTGAGGCTAGTGAGCAGCAGGCCCTGAAAGCCATGATAGAGTCAGAGATGAAAGGATTCGGGGCGGTCGTCTTTTCGGGAACCGTTGCGAATGGGATAAGCCCCGAATACTGCGCGGAGCTTGCAGGAATCGCCCGCGAGAATGGCGTGCCGTTCGTGCTGGACGCATTCAAGGGAATTCTGCCCATGCTTGAGAGAGGCGTGACGATGCTGAAGATAAACACATTCGAGCTATCGCAACTCTCAGAAGGCGAAGGCACAGGGGAACGCGCCGCGAAACTCATGGCGCGTTATCCTCTCATGGAGAGCCTTGCGGTCACGGATGGCTCAGACCCTGCGATGCTTTTCACGCGTGGCGCGACATGGAAAATCACCGTTCCAAGACTTCCGAAGATTGTGAGCGCGATTGGCGCGGGCGACTGTTGCGCCGCCATCATGACGCGCCGAATCTCCGAGGGCATCTCCAAAGATGATTATCCGCAGGCGTTTGCAGAGGCCCTTGCCTGCGCAAGCGCCTCGTGCATGACGGACACGCCTTCTGTCTTTGACACCACTGACGCCGAAGGGATTCTCAAGCAGACAACAATCCAGAAACTATGACAGCCATCAGCAAAGAGGATGCGCAGATTGAACTGAGGAAACGGCTGCGCTCCCTTGAAAACCTCAACCCTGACATCACGAGCCATGAACTCGGTGAAATCCGAGAGCTTGCCTCGATTGCAGGAGAGGAGTTTTTCGATGAAGCAGCCGAGCAGACCTCCAAACTGATGGAGATGTACCTAAACAGTGCAATCAAACTGTCGGGCAAGGAGATTCTTCAAGAGTATTTCTCTTTGCTTGACTCCAGCGCAAAGCGTCTTCAAGCATCTGGTGAAATCAAGCAACTCCCGCCGTCGGACTCGCCACGGACTTTCTCCACGGCGTTGGTTCCATACGATATCATGGACGCGCTTGACTTTTGCAAGCTCATGAACAGGACGGAGATGCCAAAGCCGCTTGTGAAGGCGGCGGACGCATTTAAGCGCAGGAACCAAATTGTCGGCACCGTCATTGAGATTGCTTTGCAGGCGTTATGGCGCATCTCGCCCACCAAGACCGAGAGTTGGATTGTGCAGTCCTTTGAAGGCGCTGACGGAGAGCTTGACCCTGACATCGTGCGCGACGCAATATCGACCACTCTGTCGGCAAACTGGCGGCCAGGCAAAGAGTTTCTTGAATGGGCGATTCGTTTCGCGTCGGACCAGAATCTTCTGGAGCATTGGCCAGCCGTCACACGCAATGCCGACAGGCTTATTTGCCGCACAACTTTGCGGAATTGGTTTGATGCAAACAGGCCGCGCAGTTCACTCATTTCACAGCTCAAGCTGCATTTCCGTCTGAATCGACTGGATGACGACACTCTTCTGGAATGGAACAAAGCCGCCTTGGATGAAATCGGAAATTGCGTGCAGCGTTTCATGTCTATAGAGAGGATGGAGCTTGAGGGCAAATGGAGGGCGACCGCGCTCGCCTCGGAGCTCAAAAGAATCGCGGACCTCTATGTGCCTGTTATGCTCACGGCGGATCAACTGCTCGACTTGCCTGACGGCACGGACCAGTTTGCGATGGCGTTCATGGGACTTAGCGGCAAGACAAGGGAGAATTGGGAAAACTCTCTGGAAAAGACTGCCTTTAGGGCTGTTAGAATTTCTCTGATGCTTGATTTGAGGTATGGACGAAAGCCAATAGACACAATCAAACGTCTGACATTCGGTGACAAGGCCGCCCTTGAACTTGCTCTCTCCGAACTAGATTTGGCAAGCGAGAATTTCGATTCGATTAAGCAGCGCGACAAAGTGTGCGGGTTGCTCGCAGTCTTCTATGCAAGCTACAGGCGTCCTCAGCTGCTTGCATACGAGATCGCAAAGCGTTATAGGAATCTGATGAGGCTCGTTCACGAAGACTTCCTTCGAACTCAGTTGGACGCCGAACTCTTCTCGCAGATTCAGTCGATGCAGATACTTCAAGAGATATCGTCAATAGCCTCTGAAGTCCGCAAATACCTTGCGAAGCGCAAGGCGGATGAGAATACGCTTGAGCAGATTATGGCGGCGAAAATTAACTTTGAGCGCTTCGTGCGCAACAAGCGGATAATAATCGCAAAGGAACTCAACCGCAAAGGGCAACAGTCATGAAAAGGTCAATTGCAATCCTTATATTCCTTATAATTATAGCGTTGTCGGCTGAGGATGCGAAGAAGCCATTGCTTTGGCCGATTGAGATAGGCGGCATGCTGTTCTCAAACATGGAGACCGCACTCACTGACGAGACACGCACAAAGGGGCTCATGTTCAGAGCGTCTCTTCCAGACGACGGTGGCATGATATTCCTCTTCAAGAAGCCTGAGAAGCATTCGTTCTGGATGAGAAACACGCTTATTCCTCTCGACATTCTTTTCCTTACCAAAGACGGCAGAATCACGGCAATCCACACCATGAAAGCAGAGAAGGGCAGGGCGGAGAACGAGTCGGAAGAGGATTATCTTGAACGGCTTCCGTCTTATCCAAGCAAAGAGCCTGTCATCGCGGCAATAGAGTTGAACGCGGGAATGGCGGAGGCTCTTGGACTCAAGGTCGGCGACAAAGTCGAAATCTTCAGGGAAGAACTAGCGAAGCATTTGAAATAGGGAGCACGAATCATGGCAGACGAGACGCAGAACGAAGAGGCTCTGGAGGGCGGTTCATACGAAATACTGCGCCAAAGGATTCTCTCGCTGGACGCGGCGTTCACCGACAAGCTGAAGACGCTCAACAACCGCAGGCGTGAAATCTTCGGCTCGACGGAGCTAAAGCTCATCGCAGAAGACCGCATAATGACCGCGAACAACTGCGTGCCAAGGGACATCACAAACGTCGGCGACAATCTGGTGTTCGGATACAATGTCTTCATAGGTCTGCGCAGTTCAATGACTGTCAACGATGTGCTGAGCGTCCACAAGTTCAACGGCAGTTCCTTTGAACAGAGTTCACTGCCCGCCTTTGAGGACAAACAGTTCCTGCGCGATTTTCAGGACTTGTACCGTTACTATAAGAAGGCTTGCTTTTTGCAATTCATCAAGGCCAATGGACATCTGCTCATGATTTTCCAGAGCGGCGAGACGGTGAACGATGTCATGGTCTTCAGGTTCTCAATCGCCAATGATGGAACTTTCTCCTACATAGATAACAGGGGAGAGCAGGAGTATGCCCTCCCGCCGCAGCACAGCTTCGAGTGGACGGGAACATCGCGCGAGAATCAAGTCGCAGGCAAGCATCCACATATCAACATAGACAACGTTCTCTTCGTTGAGTGCATCGAAGGCGACCTAACAATAAAGGTCGAGAACAACACTGACACAGGCACTGGAATCTACTCGGAACCAGTCGAGAACAAGGACCAGGCCCTTGACGACGCGACCATCCAGTACGCTTGCGTCGAGGGGCTCTATTTGTTGCGAATACGGCCATTTGGCGAAGACGCCTGGCGTTATTTTGTGTTCAATCCACGATTCACAAGCGTGACTAGAATTGACTCAATTGCGCAGGCCTGTGTCCTGCTTCCAGAAGGTCAGGGGTTCATCTTCCCGAAAGGTTGCTATCAGCAGAACGGTTCCATTCGCGAGTTTGACGCAGACACAGAGGGGATGCACTTCCTTGAATGCGTTCGCTCTCCGAACGGCGAAGATTTCATGTACATCTTCTACAACACGCTTCAAGGACGCCATATCATCTTTACATATAACCTTATATCTAAGGAAATCGCGGCACCTGTGATATGCCACGGCTACTCAATATTCGACGACGGACGCATGGTCATTTTCAGCGACCCTGACGGCGAGGCGCGACGCAACCATCCGATGCAGGTCTGGCAGACGCCCTTCTTCGCCGACTCGTTTGCCGTTCCCGTCAAGAACGGCGGCTATCTCTCGATGGTCGGCAACCGTTCGCTTGTGAGAGGAATCTCCGAAGGATATGGCATCAGCAGACTAATTCACAGCGAACCTGTCACTATCGCCGTCTATCAACAGATTATTCGTGACGCGCGGAAGATGCTTGACGCATACCATTGGCTTACCAATCAAGAATGCCTCAGCGTCGCCGATGACGTCAACGCAATTCGCTCGACCGCCATCTCCGCCGTCGGCGAGTACGAGAAGTACCTTTCCATCAAGCAGGACCACGAGACCCGCCTGAAAAAGCACGAGGAGACCATCACCGCGCTTCGCACCGAGGCGGCGACCACCAACGATTCCGCTGACATTGATGTCCATGTGCGGCAGTTGGAGGCCTTGCGCGCCTGTCGCGGCGCGTCCATAACCCTTCAAGGGCTGAAGTTCATTGACCAAGAGCGTCTGGAGCAGTGCAATAAAACTGTCGATGAACTGACTGCGCTCGTCTCAGAGCACTGCATCAATTTGTTGCTTTCTCCAGAAGGACTCAATTCGTATGTCGATGCGCTTGATTCCATTGAGACGAGAATTCCCGCGCTCAAACTTTTGGAGGAGTGCCACGACCTTCAGAAGGAGCTGGATGACGTCGCCGCAAAGCTTGATTTGCTTACGGCAACCGTCAACAACCTCTCAATTAAGGACGCGCGGAAATCCGCCGAAATCATTGAGCGAATCACAAACCTCTTCGCGAATGTAAACCGCCTGCGCTCCGCCGCAAAGAACAAGACTCGCGAAATCGGTATCGCAGAGGCGAGAATTGACTTTGCGTCACAATTCAAACTCCTCTCGCAGAGCGTTTCAAACCATATTGCAATCGCTGATACTCAGGAGAAATGCGATGAACTGCTGACATCGGCCCTTGTGACTTTGGAGGAACTTGAAGGCAAATTCTCCGACTACGATGACTTTCTTGAGCAACTCGCAGCTAAGCGCGAGGAGATTGTCGCCGCATTCAACACAAAGAAGCAGCAGTTGAATCAGAGCAGACAGCGCAGGGCACAGCATCTCGGCACAACGGCCACGCGAATCCTGAAGGGCATTCAGTCTCGCGCCTCGTCCATAAACGACGCCGACAGCCTGAACGCATGTTTCGTCTCCGACAACATGGCCCTAAAGTTCATCGACTGCATCCGCGAAATCAGAGAGCTAGGCGACTCAATTCTCGCCGATGACCTTGAAGGGCAGTTACATACAGCAAGGGATGAAGCCCTTAGGCGGCAACGTGACAAGAACGAGATTTTCGAGGAGGGCGGCAACGCCGTCCTTCTGGGCGGCAGACGTTTCCATGTGAACTCACAACCATTTGACATCACCACAACCGTCAAGGACGGAAAGCTCTTCGCGCATATCACCGCGACCGATTTCGACGAGCCTGTCAAAGACGACAAACTCTCCGAATTTATCGACTTCTTTGACCAAGAATTACCTTCTGAATCCCAATCCGTTTGCCGCGGAGAGTTTCTCGCATACGACATCTTCCGTACCGCGCAGACTGGCACAAGCCAAGACTCGATTGACGCGATGCTTCAGGAGGCTCAGTCGGGAGAGGGCACGCTCTTGGCGGAAATTGTGGCCTGTGAGGTCTCGCGACGTTATGAGGAAGGATATGAACGTGGCGTTCATGACCATGATGCAAAGACCATTTTGCGGTCGCTGCTTTTGTCATACAACTCCTGTGGACTCCTCCGCTTTGCGCCTGAGGCGCGTGCGTTGGCGATGCTGATGTTCTCTTTCCACTCTAACAGGGAGCTTGTTTCTGAATGGACCACACGCATTGCTAGTTACGCCGAGCGTGGCGAACTTTTCAATGACCATGCGCTTGATGAAAATATGCTCAATGAACTCAGAACAATGCTCAAGGAGTTTCGTGAAGAGGCTCGGATTGAGATGGCAGACTGTTTTCTGGCGCAGGCATCTGAATTCCTCTTAAACGCCTTGAAGTCTGGCAAGCCTCAGTTCCCGATTCTCCCTGAGAATCTTGCGAGACTCAAGGCTTTCAAGCGCGAGCTTCATCTAAAAAACGCAGAGGACGGGCTTAAGAAGATTCTGTCGTCGCTTCCGCTCCACGCCAGAATTCAGCTTGCTATCTCGTGGGTGAAGTCATTCCTTGCATCACAGAATGTCAGCGACGATTCAGGCGCATGGGAGGTCGCTACTTTCTTCGCGGCGGATGTGAAGCCTGTCGAGATGCGGGACGCCGTGAACGTCATCGCCGAAGGGCTTCGCGAAAGCCACAGAAACATTGTCGAAGGCCGCTTGGAGTGCCGTCTTGACGAATTTCTCACAAGACTTGATGAGTTCAGACATTCGCGCCTTCCACGTTTCAATGCCTATAAGCAGGCTCGAAACGCCTTCATTGACCGCAGGCGCAAGGAACTCAGAATAGACGAGTTCAAGGCAAAGACCATGGGCGGTTTTGTCCGAAACAGACTCATCAATGAAGTCTATCTGAAAATCGTCGGCGACAACTTCGCAAAGCAGATGGGAGCCGCAGAAAAGGGCCGTCGCACAGACCAGATGGGGCTTTTGTTGCTCATCTCTCCGCCAGGCTATGGCAAGACTACGCTCATGGAATATGTTGCCGCAACGCTCGGTCTAGCGTTCATGCGCATTAACGGTCCATCAATCGGCAACCGCGTCCTTTCGCTTGATCCGCAGGAGGCGCCGAACGCCACATCACGCCTTGAACTTGAGAAGCTCAATCTGGCTCTCGCAATGGGTAGCAATGTCATGCTTTATCTTGATGACATTCAACATCTTAGTCCTGAATTCCTGCAAAAGTTCATCTCGCTTTGCGACGCGCAGCGGAAAATCGAGGGTGTCTATGGCGGCGAGACCCGCACGTTCGATTTGCGCGGCAAGAAGATGGTCGTTGTCATGGCAGGCAATCCATACACGGAGAGCGGCGCAGCGTTCAAGGTCCCAGACATGCTTGCCAACCGCGCTGACACATACAATCTCGGCGACATCAGTGCCACTCACGCGGAGGCATTCGCACTCAGTTTTCTCGAAAACGCCATCACTTCCAACCGCACACTGACCGAATGGAATAAGCAGTGGGGCGACTCCGACGATTTGGAGAACTTTGTCACCGCCGCGAAGCGCGGCACCGTCGAGGGCATTTCATTCAAACATTCATACTCGCCGAGCGATTTGGAGGATATGATAAAGACGGTCAAATACCTCTGTATTGTCAGGGACGCCGTCTTGCTCATGAACAAGCAGTACATCGCCTCCGCCGCACAACAAGACGAATACCGCACTGAACCGCCATTCAAACTTCAGGGCTCCTACCGCAACATGAATCGCATGGCAGAGGAGATTTACCATGTCATGAACGAGGAGGAGGTTCGTCAAGTCATTCTGGACCATTATCAGAACGAAGCTCAGACGCTCACCACTGGTGCAGAACATAACATACTGAAATTCAAGGAATTAATGGGATGGCTCAATAAGGAGGAAACTCTGCGTTGGAACGAGATCAAGTCCGAGTTCACCCGCCGTCTCAGTCTGGGCGGCGTCGATGATACAAGCGATATGGGCAAAGTCCTTGCGCAGCTCTCCGCCTTCAGCGCGAGCCTGACTCAAATCAAAAACGCGCTTGAGCGTGGCTTCACGCTCGCGGGCGAAAGCATGGGCAAGGCGATGGCTGGCCAGGAGCAGAAACTTAACATAGACTTGTCGCCGCTCGTTGGCGCGTTGCAGAACCAACATCTTGATTTGGAGCCGATTGCAGACGCATTGCGCAACCAGAGAATTGACCTAAAGCCACTTGAAGCGGCACTTCAATCCCTCAAGCTTGACTTCACACCGCTTGCTGATGCCCTCCAAAGCCAGAGCCAAAAGCAGGACTTCACGCCTCTTGTGGAGGTCCTTCGTGAACATAAAGTCGATTTCACACCGCTCATCGCCGCCATCAAGGCGCAGCATACGGACTTTACGCCGCTTATGAAGGCTGTCAGCGCACAGTCCGCAAAGGAGAGCGCACCATCGGAAATCAAGGCGGTCATGCCGCCTGAATATGCAAAGGCATGGGAACGTCAAGTCTTGCTGTTCGAGATGCTCGTCCCCATCATGGACAACGCCCGCGAACTCAATGACACTCTCGCAAAACTTCAGGAGTGGCTCTCGAAAAAGTAAATGAGACGCGTCCTTTTCATAGACTGCGCACCATTCATCGGTGGAGCACAGGAGAGTTTCACAACGCTTGTTGGTGGCTTTCATGATTGTGCCGTGGTCGTAGGCGACGGCCTTGCCTCGCGATTTCCGACAGCGGCTCGCATCCATGCTCGCCATTGGCCAGCAAACCTTTCGGGCCTTTTTCAGTTTTTTGCCGACAGGCGGGACGCATCGCAGGCTCTACACTCTGTTGTGTGCGGCGACGGAAATGCAGCCGTTTCGCTGTCATTGATTCACGCTAACACGTTGTGTTCAGCTCTCCTTCTCACATCGCTTCCTATCTCATGTCCCATTGTCATTCATGACAGGGATATAAGAGCCCCGCGCTTTGCTGTGCGTTACATCGCCCGCAAACTCCGCCCGACTATCATCGCAATATCTTCCAGCGTAGCGCAAAAATGGCGCGGTGTCATTCCAGATGAGAATATACATATAATATATAATGGTTTCAGGCTCGATGAAATTCGCGTCACTAAGCCAGCGGCATTCCTGTGGCATGCTCCTACCGTTCTCCTTGCCGCCGATTTCATCCCATGGAAGCGACATAGGCTCTTCATTGACGCATTTTCACTTGCGCGTAAGAGAATTCCTGAACTTCACGCCATGCTCCGAAGCCGCCTCCGCTCAACCGACAACGAAGCGTATCTGAATGACATTCGCGATTATGCATCAACCATACCGAACATTTCAATCGACACATCGTCAGGCTCTGCGCTTGAACAAATTGCCGCGTCCGACCTGCTTGTCTCATGCTCCGACAACGAGCCGTTCGGTCGCACCATCATCGAGGCTGTCGCGCTCTCCAAGCCAGTCGTCGCCACACCGACAGCCGCCCCGCCAGAACTCTTCAAGATGCTTGCTCCGAATCTCATAATGGCAGATGATTCCCCTCAAGCCCTCGCCGACGCCATAGCCGACAATATCCACAAACCTTTTTCGCCTATTTCATTGGACGATTTTTCCGTCGAGTCCATGCTCTCCAAAATCAACGCCATCCACGAACAGATTTCATCTAATCAGAACCATTCATTTTAGGGTGACCGATTTCATGCTTGTTTAGACACAATTGTCGGAGTGACCTAATCAGGGAGACCTTCTCTGTTTTTAAGTTCAAACGCCATGTTTCCCAAGAGGGGGGCCGAATCCGATGCGGTTATGGAAGCGGGATGGAAGCGGCGCAGCCGCGCGACTGCCCCTCCAGGGCGCGAATCCTTTTGGACATCCAACGGAGGGTTCCTCAGCCCTGCGGGCTTCGTCAGCCACCGCTATCCTATGTCTTGCCACTCGGTGGCGTTTCCGCGCCTGCGGCGCCCTTGCATGGCACGACCATCACGA
>JAEEGL013163508.1_pt1 | contig 16433 bp, 18 predicted proteins | sample 9134231 | NCBI WGS metagenome assembly JAEEGL01 (sample SAMN16246548, study PRJNA631951) | gut metagenome | biome: gut microbiome; feature: rumen; material: fiber-attached | host: Bos | place: Iran: Karaj | collected 2018-10
AAAAAATAGGAGTTGTCCCCCTGAGAACAACTCCAAAAAGAATAAAAAGGGGTTGGCTAGTGTGATACTAGCACCAATTCGCCGTTAAGTGAATTGGTACTTAATATCCTAATGGTAAAGGCCCTTTTTGTCAACAAAAATGTGCAATTTTTTTAACTTTTTTTTAAGTTTTTTTCTTTGCTATAACCTGTACTTAATTTGCTCTTTTTTGTTATAAATATTTTTTATTAAAAAGGGTCCTTTTTTAAAGAAAAGGTGGTAATTTATGATAAAATAATTGTAGGTGGTGATGATATGGATATTAGTAATTTATATGGTGTTGGACCTAAGATGGTTCAGTTATTAAATAAATTAGATATATTTACGATAAATGACTTAATAGAATATTATCCATATCGTTATAATCTAATTAAGATAGTTCCTTTAATAGAAGCACAACCTGAAGAAACAGTTACTATTAAAGGTATTATAGATACAGAACCTAGAGTTAGTTATATTAAGAAGAATTTAAATAGAATGACTTTTAGATTAAATACTGATGGTTATTTAGTTAATGTAACAATCTTTAATAGAGCATTTTATAAGATGCATTTAAAATTAGGTAGAGTTATTAATGTAATAGGCAAGTATGATAGAAAGAATAATACTTTTACTGCTAGTGATATTAAGTTTGAAATTATTAATGGATCTAAAATAGAACCAGTTTATCATTTAGTAAGTGGTATTACTAGTAGAAATATAAATAAGTTAATTAATGAATGTTATAAGATGAATATAGATTTAGAAGATTATATTCCTTCTTATATTGTTAATAAATATGAATTTATCAACAAGTTAGATGCAACAAGATATATGCATAATCCTGATAATAATGAGCATATTAAGAAAGCTAAGTTAAGATTAATATATGAAGAGTTCTTTAAGTTTATGTTTAAAACTAATTATTTAAGATATAGATATGATTTAAGTAATGTGGGTTTAGAAAGAAAAGTGAATAAGAGTGATGTAGATTCTTTTATAAGCAGCTTACCTTTTGAACTTACAGATGATCAAAAAACAGCAGTAGATGATATCTATAATGATTTAATAAGACCTAAGAGAATGAATAGATTAGTATTAGGTGATGTTGGTAGTGGTAAAACAGTAGTAGCAATTATTGGTTTATATATTAACTATTTAGCAGGTTATCAAGGTAGTATGATGGCTCCAACAGAAATATTAGCAAGACAACATTATGCTAGTGTATCTAGCATGTTTAAAGATACAGATATTAAAGTAGCTTTACTTGTTGGTAGTATGAAAGTATTAGAAAAGAAAAAAGTATATCAACAACTAGAAAATGGAGAAATAGATGTCTTAATAGGTACACATGCACTTATTAGTGAAGGTGTAAATTTTAAGAACTTAGGATTTGTAATAACAGATGAACAACATCGTTTTGGTGTTAATCAAAGAAGTAATTTACAAAATAAAGGTATTTTAAGTGATGTATTATACTTAAGTGCAACTCCAATACCTAGAACATATGCGATGACTATCTATGGAGATATGGATACATCTATTATTAAAACGAAACCTAGTGGTAGAAAAGATATTATTACGAAGGTTAAAAAAGAAAGTGATTTAAAAGATGTGTTAATTCATATGGTGGAAGAAATAAAAGAGGGACATCAAATATATGTAGTAGCTCCTTTAATAGAAGATGAAAATGGTGAATCTAATCTAAATGATGTAGTTAAGTTAAAAGAGAGGTTTGATACAGCATTTAAAAATAAAATAAGAGTAGAGATCTTACATGGTAAGATGAGTAATAAAGACAAAGATCATATCATGGAAGAATACAAAAATGGAGATATTAAAGTCTTAATAAGTACAACTGTTATTGAAGTAGGTGTAGATGTTAAGAATAGTACGATGATGGTAATCTTTAATGCTGAACGTTTTGGTTTAGCAACACTACACCAATTAAGAGGTCGTGTTGGTAGAAATGATGTTCAATCATATTGTTATTTAATTAGTAATTATGATAAAGAAAGACTACACGTAATGGAGGAAAGTAACGATGGATTCTATATATCTGAACAAGACTTTAAATTAAGAGGTGGCGGAGACTTATTTGGTACTCGTCAAAGTGGTGATATGGTCTTTAAAGTAGGAGATTTAAGAAGAGATTATAAGATACTTGTTCAATGTAAAAATGATTCTAAAGAGTTCTTACTTAATAATATAGATAATAAGTTTAAAGATTATCCTGAATATAAAGAGATAATTAAAGAATTAGAGTTTTTAGATTAGTCAGATTCGAATAGAATTTGACTTTTTCTTTGGAGATTTATATAATATCCGGCATAGAAAGAGAGAAATAAGAATTATATGAAAAATAAAGATTCTGAAAAGTCTTTGTTCCTAGAGGTTTGGGAAGAAAGAAATGCTGAGTTAAATTTTTTCGATGCTATGATAGCTGATCCAACAGATTTCTTGAATCATTTAATTGTTGTTATACCAGATGATCAAATCATTAGATTTTATGATTATCTAGTTAGTAGACAAAGAAAATTAGAAAAGTCTTTTGACGATGATTATAAAGAAACTATTCTATATGGCAATATTATGACATTAATTATGAAACTTGAAGAGTTAGAAGTAATTGATAATCATAAAAAAGCTTTAGAAGAAGAAGCAAAGAAGACTGCAGAACGAATTAAAGCTAGGATATTAGAACCTAGAAAAGTTAAAAGATTAGAACCTTTTAGAAATCTATTTAATAGAAAAAATAATAGATAATTGTTGGAAGCTGTTATATAATAGTTTTCAAGAAAGAGAGAGAAAAACAAATATTTTATGAAAAATGTTGAAGACGATGCATTACCGTCGATTAATGAGTACTATGATTCTGTAATTGCTTCTAAAGATGCGATGATAGACTTTAAAGAAAGATATAAAGATGATTATCTTGAAGTTATTAGATTCTATCAATATGCGTTAAGAAGAGCTCATGGTTTTTCTTCTAATTTTAAAGATAAGAAGAATGAATCAGTTATTTATGAAGCTGCTCTTAATAAGTTAAGAGAGACTGAAGCTGTTCAAAAATATTTAAAACAAGAAATTACTCCAGAAGATGTAGAAGAATTTGAGAGACAAAAGAGAAAAGAAGTCGATGAGATTCTTGCTATATTAGCAAAAAGAAAGAAACAAAAATATCAAAAATCTAAAAATGAAGATTATGACATGGATGATTTCTTTGATGAACTTGTTTTAGGAAATGGAGTAGAATGGTACATCAGTAAATATAGTGAAATTGAAATAATTCAATTTTATAATTATCTTTTGGGAAAAACTAGTGAACTAAGTATTGATTATAATAGAGCTCATAATAATGTAGCGTTATGTTGGTTAGCTAGTAAAGAATTAGAAGAAATGGAAGCTGTTAAAAAGTTCCATAATATGGAAATTACTCAAGCTGAAGTTGATGAATATAATAGACAAATTGAAGAAGAGATTAGAGAATCTGGAAGAATAGTAGCTCAAAAACAAAAGAATAAAAAAAGTTTGGTTAAACAATTCGTTAGAATGTTTAGAAAATAAAAATGTAAAGAGACACTCATTTAACAATGAGTGTCTTTTTTTATTTCAAAATTTTTAAAAGTCCGTTGACAAAAATTGTTTCTTATCTTATCATTTAATTAGCATGATAGATGTCATGCTGGATTGCTTTCATGATTTATTATGAAAGTAAATCAACCAAAACCCCCTGAAGGAGAGCTTTTGCTCTCCACTTTTTTTGGATTAAAAAAGAGCAAGTAATTGCTCTTATTTTATGGCGTTTAGGACTTCTTCTTTAGGGGTATAAAGAAAGTCTGACATGATAAAGATATTAAATTGTTTAAAGAATTTTTTGATTAGAAGGAAGTCTGATGGTTTGTAATTAATGCCTCTCTTTTTTAAATAGTTACAAATAAAGAATTTACAACTAAGAGATTTAATAGTACATTTTTTGTTTTTAAAGTAAGGACAGAGTCTTCCTTTGGTATAGCAGCATCCATAGCATAGTTTTTCTTTATCCATTTTATTAATTAGTTCTCTTTTCCTAACACAGATACTATCTTGGAAATCACAAAGATTATAGTCGTTAAATCTTCTATCTAGTTCATATGATACTAAATCATAGACATATGAATAACGCATTTTAAGATCTTTTATGGAGTATGCTGTTATTAAATGAAATAGATCATTTATAAAGTAGTTAATGTTTGGATTGTAGTTTATTACATATAGTTTTGTAGTATCTATTTGATATTTGTCTAGAATAGGTTTAATGTTTTCAAATAGTTTTTCTACTATTTTGTTGCCTTCCATTAAATAGATGTTTTTAAAACTATGAATGGTTTCTTCGTCTTTTTTTATTTTTTCATTATTAAAGATATCGAAAAGATTACCATCAATAGTAAGAGTCATATTATCATGAAATGATTCTAAATCTATTTTGTTTAAATTAGAGATTACAAAAGAATCTTGATTTTTAAGAATAATTATTTCATTAATCTTTTTGGTATCAAGAAGCATTTGTTTATTTAATTTTAGAATTTTTAAGTACAATTCATTATTCATAATTAACTCCCAATTTAATTATAACACTTGTAAACAGGTGTTTAAAAAATATTGACACTAATATTTTTAGAATATTAAAATTATAGTATAAGAAGGTGTTTATAATGGCATTGAAAGAGAAATATGGTAATTTTGCTTTTTATGATTTGGTTTTCTATGATGAGGTAGAAAGGGATCATTTTAGTGAAGTAATTGAAAGTACTTATAAAAACTATATTAGTAAAGTTAATAAGAAGAAAGTGATCGGTCATGGGAAGCTAAAGAGAACTACTGATGAAGAAAAGAGATATCTTGGACTTCTTAATATGCAATTAACTAAAGATGATGAAAATGGTATTACTAAGATAGTCGGTTATGGTCATAGAAGAGTTATATTTCCTTTGCAATTTTATGTTAGACAACTTTTTGATGAAGGTAGAATAGTTTCTTATGAAGCTACTGATAATTTAAATAGATCAATTCATTTTTCAGATGAAGAAATTGATGAAGATTTAAGACAGTTCTTTGCTGAAAGAAAAAGAAGATTAGAATTGTTTAAAAAAGGAGAATTAGAACCTCCTAAATATAGACAAGAAGAAGCAAAACAAAATAAAAAGACACTATAGTGTCTTTTTTATTATAGTGTTTTTTTGGAATTATCTAATTCTTGGAATAATTCATTTCCTTTTGGATAGAAGTAAGTAATTATTGATTTAAGGATACTGTATGACGCACCAGAATGATGTTGAGATTCAATCATTTCGCTGATTTTTTCAACTGGAGTTCCTATTTCGTATGCTCGCATGATATTTAGAGCATATTCGATTTCGACACCATTATATAAGTCTTTGATACGAATGTCGATACATTTTTCCCATTCGCTCCATAATTGTTCTGGTATGTATTTGTGACCTGTAACTATCCATTCAAGTTTGTTCTTAGTTGCTTTTTCTTTTTCTCTTTTTTGTTCTTCTTGCCATTTAGCGATTCTTTCTTTAGATCTTCTAAGATATTCAGAGTATGTACATCCACATACTTCTAAATATGCTGAGTCAAAAGAAATGTCTTTTGAATATAATTTGTGGCCGTTGAAGTCACAATAAACATCAAAACCGGCATCTCTAAATCTGATTAATTCTCTTACTACTTCGTCTAGATTTCCAAAAATTTCTACTATCATCATTATATTTTCCCCCTTAGTCATAAGAGTCTATATGATGAAAAAAAGACTCTTATGAAATATTCATAAAAGTCTTGTTCAATTAAGTTTATACCGGTTTTCGTGTTGACGATAATAAACCACATAAATGTGAGAACTACTCCCTCTTAAGTGGTTTCATTATAGCATAAAGTGGGTGTTTTTTCAAATTTATCTATGGTATAATTAATAATAGGTGATAATAGATGGCAGAGTATATAGGTTTTATAATACCAATAGTTATTGTGGTAATTATAATTATTAGTATATTTATAGCAGAGAAGAATAAGTTTGTTAGATATAGTAATGATATTAGAAATAGTAAATCTAGTATTGATGTTTATTTAAAGCAAAGATTTGATTTGATACCTAATTTGGTTGAAGTTGTTAAAGGTTATGCTAAACATGAAGAGTCTTTATTTAAAGAAGTAGTTGAAGCAAGAAATAGATATAATCAAACTGAGAGTATTAAAGATGGTGTTGAAACTAATAATGATTTAAATAAAATTATTGCTTTAGGTGAAGGTTATCCTGAGTTAAAAGCTAATGAAAATTTCTTAGATTTACAAAAACAATTAGCAAAGATGGAAAGTCAATTACAAGCTGCTAGAAGAGTATATAATAGCGAAGTTAATACTTATAATAATGCTGTTATGACCATACCTAGTGGATGGTTTGCTAAGCTATATGGTTATAAACAAGAAGAATATTTTGAAGCTAAGGAAGAGGAAAAAGTAAATACGGAGATTAAGTTATGATAGAGATAGATAAACTATGTGAAGAACTTAAGGATAAGTATGATTTACCTCTAAAGGCTGAACATGAACAAGTTTCTTTTTATCAAAAGGTTCAAACAGCTTTAATTATATGTATTGTAGCAGCAATACTTATTAATGGCTTTATAATGATTTTTAATCATGGCGGATATGAAATTTTTAGCGGGATGCTTATTATTGTAGGATTAGTAATAAGTATTGTTGTTGTACTTGTTGTATTTGGTTTTATTAGTGGTAAAAAAGTACAGGAATATAATAGAAAGTATACTAATAGTGTTGGAAAGGAAATGCTTAGTAAATATTATGATAATGTTAATATTTATGATGGGGATGCTTTCGGTTATGAAGAATTATTTAATAGTGTCGGTTACCAAGAGAGTTATAATGAAATATGGTGTGATAAACAAATTGATTTAAAGTATAAAGGTAAGGATATTAAATTAATGCAATTAGATGTCTCACATGAAACAACTGATAAAGATGGTAATACAGAAGTAGAAACAATCTTTTATGGATTATTTATAGAAGTTGATCTTGGTTATAAGATAGGAACTAAGATGTCAATTGTAGAGAATTATAATTTAGGAATTGGAAAAGATAAATTAGAGATGGATTCTAAAGAGTTTGAAGATTCTTTTAATGTCTATACTGATGATAAAGTTAAAAGTATGCAATTATTAACTGCTGATGTAATGGAAACGTTTAAACAAATGTATCAAAACGCATCTTTGGGATTTAATGTTTCTTTTGTAGGAGATAAATTATTTATAAGAATTAATAGAGCGGATAGTTTATTCAGTTATGGAACTGAAGAAGTTATTGAAAAGAAATATATCAATGAAGATATGCAAGATTTATATTTAATTACAGCAATAATCGATAATATTGATTATGCTGTTGAAGCTAATCACGTTTTATAAAGAAGGAGGGAGCCTATGGATGATAAAGAACAAAGAAATAATGCTGGAGCATTTCTTTCTTTATTATTTGTTGTTGGCTTAATATTAGGGGCAATGTATGTTTTTCGTTTAGGTCCATTTGGTTCTAAGGAAGAATTTATTGAAGCTACAGCAATAAAGTTAAATCATACAAGTATGAATGCTAATGTTGGCGATACTTTGTTTTTGAGTGCTGTAGTAACTCCATCTAATTCTACAGAAGCTATTAGATGGTCAAGTAGTGATAAAGATGTTGTAGTTGTTTCTGTAGGTAAGATAAAAGCTTTGAAAGCCGGAGTAGCAATTATTACTGCTAGGGTTAATAATGTTGTAAGAGCAGAATGTGTTGTTACTGTTGTTGGTGAAGGTCAAGCTGAATTAGAATCGGATTTCTTTGATAATGTTGATGAAGCAGAGAATCAAATTAATGAGGATTATTCTGAGGTAGATAAGCCAGTGCCAAGACCAACTGATGATGATTATAAAAAGGATTCTAGTAGTACTAAGAAGAAGAAGTCTAAGGATAAATCTAGTGAATCTACTTATAAACCTAGTAGTAAGGAAGATAGTAATAAGGGCATAGAGGATCCTAAAAAAGATGATTCTGGTCCTCAAGGTATTGATGCAAATGAAGATTTTACTGATGCTCCAATAAGAGTTTCAAGTATTACTTTAAATAAAGGAGATATAACATTAAGTGTTGGTAGTACTTCAACATTACAAGCTACTGTTACACCAAGTAATGCGACTAATAAGAAAGTTACTTGGACGAGTAGTAATACTAGTGTTGCAACTGTTTCTAACGGAACTGTTAGAACTGTGGCTCCTGGTACGGCGACTATTACAGCTACTGCTGATGGTAAGTCTGTTAGTATTGTAGTTACAGTAAGACCTATTGAAGTTGCTAGTGTTGTACTTCGCGGTTCAAATGGTATTATCTATACTAATTATGTTGATTCATCTTTAAAAAAAGTTAAGGTGATAGCAGAAGTAAATCCAACTAATGCTACAAATAAGTCACTAACATGGTCTAGTAGTGATTCATCTATTGCTACTGTTGATTCAAGTGGTAATGTTACGATTGGTAGTGCTCCTGGTAAAGTAGAAATAACTGCTAGAGCGAATAATGGAGTTAATGCTAAATATTCTATTGAAGTTAGAACAAGAGTTGTAGTAATTATTACAGATAAAAAACAAGCCACTAATATGAGAGAAGGTTTTGAAGATTATACTTCTAACGAAGCAAAAAAAATGAAATATTCTCGTAGTAATGGTACCGCTTACATTGTAAGTCGTACGGATACTGCAAATTGTCATCCGACGCATGCTGGCGGTGGCGCTGGCGGTGGCTATGGAACTGGATACGAGTACACTTGTATTCGTAATGGATTAACTCTTTCAAATAGTGGAATTAGTGATGCTATAGATTGGGTTAATTCTAGATATGGATCTAATAAGAGACAATATGTTGAACCTTATTTTGTTTTCACAACTCCTGATGAAATTGCTAGAGTTCGTACTTGTTCAGAAATCAATTCTGGTAGCTTTAGTCAACCATCTAATGTTTATAGCAGCGCTTATAGTCGTGCACAAAATGTGGGATATGCTAAGGTTAGAATGTTTATGGTTTCACATTTTCCAGTAAATGTTAGTCAGGCTAAGTCTTATTACATGTCTCGTGGTATGTATCCAGAAGAAGCAACTGTTGTTGACTATTCAAGTAGTATGCATTGCAAAATGGGTTATATTTCACCTTGGAAGTTATATAGAACTAATAAAATGTTTAAATCTTCTTTAACTACTAGTATTAAGTATGTTGATACATTTGCTAAATATATGGAAGTACAAAGTGAAGGAAGCCATGTAGTTAAATTTAGTTCTAATAGACCTGGAGAATTTAATGTAACTAATGATGTTACAATGTCTACAGCAACGGCAAGGGTTTATACGAGAACGATGCTTAATGATATTTTAAATGGTTAAATAGGAGTTTTTATGAAAAAGAATATTACAGGTTATTTATATTTCTATATTCATTTTGTTGTTGAAATAGTATGCTTTTTCTATTTGGCTAGGGTAACTAATAATTCTTTATGGGTTTGGTTAGTACCATTTATATATGATGGGTTAGCTTTCGTTCCTCAAAGTCTTATTGGTTATGTTAGTGATAAATATCCAAAAATAAATATGGGAATTATTGGGGTGGTGTTACTAGTAATAGCATATTTATTATTTGGTTTAACTAAGATAAGTGTCTTTATATCATTAGTATTCTTATGTTTAGGTAATGCATTTTTACATATTGCAGGAGCAGAAAATACTTTAAGAACTAGTAATGGTAAATTAGCTCCACCAGCAATCTTTGTTGCTGGAGGATCTTTTGGTGTTATTACGGGTAAGTTATTAGCAACAACAAGTATGAGTCCGTTAGTGTTATTAATACCAATAATATCAATTATTCCGTTTATCTTACTTGCTAATACTTACATAGATAAGAATAGTAATTGTTTAGAGTTTAATTATGTTAAAGAAAATATAAGTCCTTTATTAGTTATCTTGATAGCATTCTTAGTTGTAGTTGTAAGAGGTTATATAGGATATGGTATACCAACTAGTTGGAATAAAACTGTTATGCAAAATGTTATCTTCTTTTGCGTAATGGGTTTAGGTAAAGCATTAGGTGGTGTCTTATCGGATAAGATAGGAATTAGAAAAGTTGCTATTGTTTCAACATTACTAGCAATACCTTTACTATGTTGTGGTAATAACCTAATGTTAATTTCAATTATTGGGGTTATGTGTTTTAGTATGACAATGGCTATTACCTTGGGTATTTTAGTATCTGTTTTAAAGAAGAATCCAGGTTTAGCTTTTGGTATTACAACAATTGGTTTATTCATAGGATCGGTACCAGTATTCTTCTTTAAATTAAATATGACAATCAATATTATTTTAATAATAGTAATATCAATTATATGTGCATTAGCATTAGCTTATGTATTAAAGAAGGAAGATAAAGTATGAGAAAGATATTTAATGTAGTTTATATTGCTGGTATGGAATGGTTATTTTGGTTGTTTATTGTATTAATGATTGCCATTATTTTATTAACTTTATATTTTGTTTTGAAGGAAGTTAAGCATGAATCTAAATGATTTGCCAAAATATATGTTAATATGCTTATTATTAACTATTATCTTTGAAGTAGTAATAGGTTTAATAATAGGTATTAGGAATAAAAAAGATATACTAAATATCATTTTAGTTAATATGTTAACTAATCCACTTGTTACTAGTATTCCTACAGCACTTTTGTTTTATTTTTCACCGCTTGTAGGTAATATTAGTTTGGTAATATTAGAGATATTAACTGTTATTGTAGAGGGTTTTATTTATAAAAAAGTATTTATGTATAAAAGAATTAATCCTTATTTAATATCAATTATTTTAAATGGTTGTTCTTATTTATTAGGATTGATTGTTTTATAGAAGAGTAATACAATATATTTAAATAGAGAGAGGTTAGAAAATGAAAAAAATAGTTTATTTTTTAGTAGCATTATTATTTGTACCAATTGTTGCTAATGCGGATGTGGCAATGCCAGATATTAAAACATTTGATGTTGTAGTTATTGAAGATTCAATACCTTACTACAAGAGTAATGAAGTATCTAAAGAAGATGGAACGATTCCAAAAGGAACTAAGTTAGTTGTTGAAAGTCGTTTTACAAAAGATGGTACTCAATATGGTCAAGTTAGATATGGTAAGAATTGGGTATGGATTAATCTTGAAGATGTAATTGCTTCTGGTGAATTAGGTAAAGATGCTAAATATGTAAGAAAGTTACCTACTAATACAAGAATATATGTTTTAAATGAAGTAGAAGTTAGAAAAGGTCCTGTTGCATCATATGAAAAAATAGATACAGTAAAGGATAAAGAGTTTACTGTTGAATATGCATTTACTGATGATTTTGGTGAAGCTTATTATGTAGAATATGATGGAAAACAAGGTTGGATTATAAATAGTGAAAATATCTTTGTTGGTAGAAGAAATCATGTTGTTATTGAAGATTTAAAAGAAACATCTTGTGCTCATTATAAAAGAGGAGACTTTATTAAAAATGTCTGGGTTAATGATGACTATATAGCTTTTATAAAAGATGGAGAAATGTGTAAGTTAGAAGGCGACGATAAACACAGAGTTGCTGTGTTAACTGGAAAGAAAAAACATGTAAAAGTTGTTGGTGAGGCATCCTTTATTAATGATAAAAAAGATACTGTTATATCTCTTTCTAAAGGAGAAGAATTAGACGTTTATACGGATTCTCATAGACCTAGTGTTGATTCTGATTTGTATTATTATGCTGAATTAAATGGAGAAAGAGGATGGCTAGTAACTGCTAAATTTGATGATGTAGAAGAATTAAGTAGTGAAGATTATGAATTAGAGGAACCAGAACCAGAGGATCCAGAGCCAAAGAAGGAAAAGAAAAAACATCATCATGATGAAGAACCAGATACTAATGTAGTATTAATATCTTGTGTAGTAGGTGCTATAGCATTTACTCTAGGAGTTTTAGTGACAATTGTATTTGTTAATAAAAAGAAAAATAAAGTTGAAAAACCTGTAGAAAACAATGAACAAAAATAAGAGCTTTAAGCTCTTTTTTTTTGTGTAAATAAAGTGGAAACTTAAATTAATATTATTATTAGTAATATTACTCTATTTGCTATAATTAAAATGAGAGTAGGTGTATATCGTGGCTATACAAACAACAAGCGGTGGCGGAGGATTTAACTTCGGTTCCGGACAAAGTAATATTAATAATACTTCTTCTATAGGAGCAGCTGCAGGAGCAGGTGTTGCTGCAGGAGCAAGTGGTATTTATACTGGTAACCAAAATGCGGCTGCTGCTGCATTTGAGAATGCCCCTGTAGAGAGTGTAGATCTTGGAGATTTTATAAGTAATGGTTTAGATTCATCTAATCTTGAATCTAAAGAAACTTTTGAAACTAGATGGGGAGATGGGGAATGGCTTAAAGAAGCCATTAAAAATAGAGAAGAACAAGCCCATAAGATTGAGGCAGAAATGCCTGAACACTATCCTGGAGATACACCAGGGTATGAACCATGGCACAATCTTCCAGATATTAAACCAAATTTAGATGGAATGCATAAAATAGAGCCAGATAGACCAGAACATTATCCTGGAGATACACCTGGGTATGAACCATGGAATAATCTTCCGGGAATTCAACCAGCTCCGAAAAATTTACCAAATCCATTACCTGGACCTCAAGGTGGAGGTTTAGCACCTATACCAGATGATTGGGGGCCTAAATTAGAAACTTGGGAACCTAAACAAATGGAATTACCACCTGAATTAGATCCAAGGCGTAGAACAGGTTTAGCACCTGAGCCATCTTTGGAAGATGTTCGTAATAGGTTTGGGGAACTAAGAGAAGTTCAAAAACCTGATCATATGTATTTTACAAATGATGGTACTAATAATAATAGACAAGGAAGTGGCGTTGAACCAGTTGAATTAGAAGTTCCTGATTGGATGAAATCAAGACCTACTGGTGGTTTGTCACCAGTTCCTGATAGTTGGAATTCTGATCATCAAATTCAACAAATGCCAGAAGATATGCAACCTTTAGAATATAGACATGATATCTATCCTGGTAATCATTATAAATAATATAAAAGAGAGTGAACTCTCTTTTTTTATGTTATAATGTTTATAATAAGATGGTGATGGTATGGGAACATATACTATTCAAGAAGGGGATACTCTTCAAAAGATTGCTGATAATTATGGAACAACAGTTGAAGATATTGCTAGAGAAAATAATATTCAAGATGTTAACATGATTTTTGCAGGTAATTCTCTAGATATAAGTAAACCAGGTGAAGTGGTTAATACTGCACCGGTTAATGCTTCTCCTAAAGTAGAAGAGGCAGATTTATCTGGTTTTGCTAGCAATGATACATATACTATTAAAAATGGAGATACTCTTTATAAGATAGCTCAAGATTTTAATATGTCTGTTGATGATCTAATTAGAATTAATAATATTACTAATCCTAATATGATTTATGCTGGTAATGTATTAAAGTTAAAGGAAGAACCAGTACAAGTACAAGTTCCTACTGAACCAGTGGAAGTTTTAAATACCGAAGTGCCAGCACAACCAATTGAAAGATTAGAAGATACTAAAGAGTTTAATGCTGATGCTATTATGGCTGGATCTTTAAGTGGGGTTTATACAGGTGTTTTAAGACATAAAAGAAGTGCTTCTGAAGCTTGTATAGCAGCTCAAGGGAAGTTAACATATGATAATAAAGTATACACTATGGGTCCTCAAAGAGGGGATGGTGTACTTACTCAAGGTGATTATTATTATTTAGTTGGGCAAGTATGTGGAGAAGCTGCTATCGATAATGATGATATGTTAGCAGTAGCTTGTACGATTTTAAATAATATGGAATTTTCTGGTGATGATGTTAAGACGACATTACAAAAGTGTTACTGGCCTTGGGGTAAGACTTGTGATAGATTTATTAATTATGATGGTTCTGGTAATCCAATTGGTTTCAAAACAATTGAACAAATTGGAGAAGGAGAATATAAAAAGTTACAAGATGTTATAAAAGTAGTTAGTGATGCGATGAATGGCGTTAGAAATGTTAATAAAGATACAAGATTCTATGCAGGGGATGGAGTTCATAATTATTTTTCTGATAGTTATTTATAAAAGGAACTTTGTTCCTTTTTTATTATGTTATAATATAAGTAATTTAGGAGGTATATTATGAATGAAATAAAATGTCCTAATTGTGGTAAAGTATTTCAAATAGATGAAAGTGATTATGAATCAATAGTAAGACAAATAAGAAATAGTGAGTTTGAGAAAGAACTTAATTCTAGAGAAGTACAATTTAATAAAGATAAAGAGAATGCTGTTAAACTAGTAGAAGCTCATTTAAAAGAAGAGTTAAGTAATAGTTTAAATAAGAAAGATTTAGAAATAGCAGATTTAAAAAGTAAACTAGATTTAGCTAAGAGCAAGAGTGAATTAGAAGTTCAAAAAGCAATTGCTGATGCTGATAAAAAGATTAGTGAACTTGAAATAAAGAGTAAAGAAGCAAAAGAGTCTTATGAAAATAAACTAAAAGATAAAGATGAACAAATAGCATATTATAAAGATTTTAAAGCAAGACAATCAACGAAGATGATAGGCGAATCTTTAGAACAGCATTGTAATACCGAGTTTAATAGATTAAGACCTTTATTTCCAAACGCTTATTTTGAAAAAGATAATGATGCTAAGACAGGATCTAAAGGAGATTTTATTTTTAGAGATTATGATGAAGATGGTAATGAAATAGTTTCTATTATGTTTGAAATGAAAAATGAAGCTGATGAAACAAGTACTAAACATAAGAATGAAGATTTCTTTAAAGAATTAGATAAAGATAGAAGAGAGAAGAATTGTGAATATGCAGTATTAGTATCACTTTTGGAAGCAGATAGTGAATACTATAATGATGGTATTGTAGATGTATCACATTTTTATCCAAAGATGTATGTTATAAGACCGCAGTTTTTTATACCTTTAATTACATTAATTAGAAATCTAGCTAATAAGTCATTAGATTATAGAAAAGAATTGGAGCTTGTTAGAAATCAAAACATTGATATTACCCATTTTGAAGAGAATATTAATGCATTTAAAGAAGGATTTGGTCGTAATTATAAATTAGCTTCTGATAAGTTTAAAAAAGCTATAGAAGAGATAGATAAAACGATAGATCATTTACAAAAAACTAAAGAAGCATTACTATCTAGCGAAAACAACTTAAGACTAGCAAATAATAAAGCAGAAGATTTAACGATAACTAAACTAACTAGAAATAATCCAACAATGAAAGAAATGTTTGATAATTTAAAGGATGATGAATAATGGGATTTTTAGATTTATTTACAGATGATAAAAAGAAGAAAAAAGATGATACTGATGATTTAGCATTGCTTACTGTACTTTTGGATACAGAAAAAGAAATGGTAGAAAAAGATATTGCACAAGCAAATGATTTTGACTACGAAGTAGAAGATGAAGATGATTATTATTTTGAGGATGAGAATTAATGAAAAGATTAACTAAAGAAGAAAAAGAAGAGAAAAAAAGAATAAAAAAAGAAAAAAAGGCTACTAAAGAAAAGAAACAATTTAAACTTAATAAGAATATGATTGTAATAGTAGTAATTATTTTATTAGCTATATGCTTATTATTATCTGCTACTAGTTCTATATTACTTGCAAAGAAGTTAAATAGGTTAGAGAAGAAGTATGATGCTTTAAGTAATACTAATGATACTATCATGAATATTATTAATACTGATGATGGTACAGGGGATAAGATTAGTAATATTAGTAAAGATATAGATACTATTAAAAAAGATGTTAATACTTTAAAAAATGATAATAAAAGTATGAATACTAAGATTGATAATCAAAACAAATCAATTACTAATGTTAATAATAAAGTTAAAGGAATAGATGAAACTAAGTTACAAGGATTATATCGTTTCTATGATTGGAATAAGGGTTTAAATATGAGATATAATTACTATAATGCATATCCTTATTGTGCAATGATGGCGATAAAAGGGGAGATACCAAATAATTGTAAATAAAAAAGACACGTAAGTGTCTTTTTCATTTATCATTAAATATTTAATGGTAAATAAATATGCAAGTGCTACATATGTTATGATATAATCAAAATAGAATAGTGTGGTGTTTGAAATGGCAGATATGGTAGTTCATTTTTATCCTGCTTCTTCGTTTTTCAAAGTAAGTGGAGATAATAAAGTGTTAAAGAATGAGGAATACGCAATTGCATCAATGAAAGGTGAAAGCATTA
>JAEEGL013311373.1_pt1 | contig 16433 bp, 16 predicted proteins | sample 9134231 | NCBI WGS metagenome assembly JAEEGL01 (sample SAMN16246548, study PRJNA631951) | gut metagenome | biome: gut microbiome; feature: rumen; material: fiber-attached | host: Bos | place: Iran: Karaj | collected 2018-10
GACAAAGGCCACTAATTGGCTCTATAAGCCCTTTTCGCTGGGTGCGCCTATAGCTCAGCTGGATAGAGCGTCTGACTACGAATCAGAAGGCCGTATGTTCGAATCATACTAGGCGCGCCATTTTTGAATATAAAGCTCCCCGGTGGAGCTTTTTTTTTGCCTTTTTTCCGGATTTTCCGCCCAAAGGATTTTTCCATGGCTTATTCGGCTGGCACTGAGTCTTATCGCCTTAATCTTTTAGACGAACTTGAGGCCGAAAGCATTTATATTATTCGCGAAGTGGCCGCCACCTTTGAAAAGCCGGTGATGCTTTACTCCATCGGCAAAGATTCCTCTGTGATGCTGCATCTCGCTAGGCGTGCTTTTTATCCGGCGCCTGTGCCCTTTCCGCTGCTCCATGTGGATACCGGCTTTAAATTCCCGGAAATGTATGAATTTAGGGATAATTTTTGCCGTGAAATTGGGGCGGATCTCAGAGTGTTTCGCCATGAGGAGGCAATAGCCGCCGGCACCGACCCCTGGCAGCTCGGTACTCAGCGCTGCTGCGCTCTTTTAAAGACCAAAGCTCTCCTTTTGGCGCTTAAAGAGGGCGGCTATGATGCCGCTTTTGGTGGAGCGCGCCGCGAGGAGGAGCGCAGCCGGGCCAAAGAGCGCGTTTTTTCTTTTCGCGATATTTACGGCCAGTGGGATCCCAAAAAGCAGCGTCCGGAAATTTGGGACCAATATAACGGGCGCATTTTTCAAGGCGAAAGTATTAGGGTTTTTCCGCTCTCCAACTGGACAGAGCTGGATATCTGGCAATACATCGAACGCGAAAAAATCCCGGTGGTACCGCTATACTTTGCCAAAAAACGCCGGGTTATTCGCCGCGGCGAGCTGCTTATTCCCTATAGCCCGGCCACCCCACTTAAAAAAGGCGAAGCGGCTGAGGAAGTTTTTTGCCGTTTCCGCACTCTGGGCTGCTACCCCTGCACCGGCGCTATTCCTTCTGCAGCGCAAACAGTTAAAGAAATTATCGCGGAGCTCACCGGCACCCAGCTTTCCGAGCGCATTACCCGGGTGATTGACCACGATAGCGACGGTTCTATGGAAAAAAAGAAGCGCGAAGGCTATTTTTAATATCAAAATGCCCCTTTTCACTAGACACATTTTAAATAATTTGGCATTGCTTTAGTGCCCTTTGGGGTTATTTTTACGAGGTAAAAAAATGATAAAAAAAATCCTGCCCACAAGTTGCCTTTTTGCTCTGCTTTTGGGCGCTATGCCTTTAAATGCCGCTCCTACCGACGGAGCGAGCGATAATTTTGATGCCGCCTCCGAAGAGGCGCTGACAACCGAAACCGCCCCCACTGCCGAAAGCGCTGCCACAAGCGCAGAAGTTACTTTGGCTAAAGAAGAAGAGGCCAAGGAGATGGCCACTGGCGATGCCGCTTCCGAAGAAAGCGCCGCCAAAGAGGGCGAAGAAGCTACGCCGCCCAAAAAGCGCTGGCGCCTCTTAGCCGGCCGCAGCGATATTTTTGACCTCGATGGCTATATGCGCGTGAGAGGCAATATTTATCACAATCTCGATCTCGGCAATGAAGCTTCGCGCTTTAGCAAAGGGCCTTCTGGTGAATCCACCTCGGCCTCTTTTGATATGCGTCTGCGCCTGGAACCGGTGATAAATATTACCCAGTTTATCAGAGTGGCCGCTACTTTTGATGTGCTCGATAATGTGGTTTTTGGCTCAAATCCGGCCGGTGATGCCACCATGCTCTCCCACACTCAGGGCGACTCATTTTTAGCCGATGCCATTAAGGTGCGCCGCCTCTGGCTGGAAGCTGATTTCTTTAGCGGCCATTTGCGCGTTATTGCCGGCCGTGTGCCCTCGCACTTTGGCCTCGGCATGTATTACAACGACGGCAACTGCCTCGATTGCGACCTCTCCGACGCCGCCGACCGCATCCAGCTGGTTATTGACCTCGATGTTATTTCCATTGCGCCAACTTTTGACATGATCTCTTCGGGCCTGGCCAATCCTTATAATATAAATAGCGACCAACCGCTTGATTTTGATAATGTCGATGATGCCTTTGAGTTTTCATTGCAACTGGGCCGCCGCCACACGCAACAGGAGATTGCCGAACTGACCGGCGCCGGTAAAATGCTGGTTGATTGGGGGGCGGCGCCTATTTTCCGCCACCAGGCGCGGGCCGTTAAATCCACTTATAATGCCGCTACAGGTAGCCTGAGCGATGCTTATTATCGCACCGATGCCAATACTTATGCTCTTGATGCCTGGGTAGGCTTTTATTCCGAGCAGCTTTCGCTGGAACTCGAAGGGCTCTTCCTCTATGCCAGCTATAAAGTGGAAAATGATGAAGTGGACACTAAGCGCACCGCTCTCCAGTGGGGCTTTGCTTTTGAAGGGCGCTACCGCCCCAAACAACTGGCCAGAAAGTTGGAAGTTAGCCTCATTGCCGGTGTAGCCAGCGGCGATGATTCCAAAGGCTTTGGCTTTAACGACCCGGATAGCCAGGCCGGCGCCGGTGACACAAGTGTGAATAATTTTCAATTTCATCCGTCATATCATGTGGATATGATTCTCTTCCGCCAACTTGTCGGCACAGTTACCGATGCCTTTTATATTAAGCCTTCGGTTAGTTATCTCTTTACCGACCATTTTGGCGGCATGGCCGGCGTGCTCTATGGCCAAGCTCTTTATGCCAATTCTACGCCCAGCCGCGAAAAGAGCCCCTTAGGCGTAGAAATAAATGTGGAACTCTTCTTCCGCAGCGATGGCGTGGTGGGTGTTGAAGGCTTTGATTATCCCTGGGGGCGCAATGTTAAGCGCATCAGCGGCGAAACCAAATCCCAGCCGGCCAAAGGCGGAGTTATCGGCTCACTTTCTTATGGCCTGCTCTTCCCCTTAAAAGGTTGGCGTAACCCCAACCTCTCGGTTTTAGACGAAGATGAACGCGACCCGGAAACCATGGTACATGCCTTTTTAGCCCGCGTCGGCGTGGTCTTTTAAGCGAGGTTTTTATGCAATATTTATATAATACCACTGGCACCTGCGCCCGGCAGATAGCTTTTGAGCTTGATGGCGACAAAGTAACCAATGTGCGCTTTAACGGCGGTTGCAACGGCAATTTAAAAGCCATTTCCAAATTGGTTGACGGCTGGACGGTGGAGGAAATCTGCGCCAAACTTGAGGGCAATACTTGCGGTTATAAGCCCACTTCTTGTGCCGATCAGCTTTGTAAAGCGCTCCGCGAGGCGCAAAAAAAATGAAAACCATCGCTCTTATAGGTTGCGGGCGCATCAGTAAGCGCCATATTGAGGCTATTAAAGACAACCCCAGTTTAAAAATAGCTATAGTTTGCGATATCTTAGAAGAGCGAGCTAAAGAAACGGCTGCCCTTTTAGGCTGCCCATATACCACCGATTTTCATACTATAAAAGATGTAGATGTAGCCTCTATTTTAACGCCATCAGGCCTCCATCCACGCCATGCCGCCGAAGTAGCCGAAAGCACCAATGTGCCTAATATTATTGTAGAAAAGCCCATCAGCCTGACGCTGCGCGAGGCTTATGAGCTCTTTGATAGAGCCGATAAAGCCGGAAAGCGCATCCTGCCTGTATATCAAAATCGCTATAATCCGCTGGTAGCGGCCATTAAAGAGCTGATAACAAGCGGCAAACTGGGCACTATTTATCAATTTATCTGCAATGTGCTTTGGAATCGCAATGATGCCTATTACGCTATAGATTGGCACGGCACCCAGGAGCTCGATGGCGGCGTTCTCTATACTCAGGCCAGCCATTATGTCGATATGCTACACTTCTTTTTCGGTGAGGTGCAAGATTACAAAGGCTTTGGTGGATCTTTAAGAAATTTAGAAACTTACGATACAGTTTCCGCTGTTTGCCGCTTTAAAAACGGGGTCATCGGCACTTTGAATGCCACTGTCAATGCCTTTCCCACTAATTACCGCACCGAGATCACCATTTTGGCCGAAAAAGGGGTCATTCGCCTCTCCGGCACCAATTTAAACGAAATTGAGCACTGGACGGTGGAAGGAGTGGAAAAACCTAATTTGGATTTCTCCATCGACCACCAATACGGCAAGGGGCACAATACGCTCTATAAATATGTGGCCGAGGAGCGTTTTGAAATGTTCCCCAGCCGCGATGATGTGCTCTCCGGCATTCGCCTTATGGAGCGCCTTAGCTACTAAACTTCAGGAGCTAAAATGGACTATTTTAAACATGAGAGCGCTTATGTCGATGAAGGCGCTATAGTTGGCTCCGGTACTAAGATTTGGCATTTTTGCCATGTGCAAAGCGGCGCAAGCATAGGCAATAATTGCATTTTAGGCCAGAATGTCAATATTGCCGGCGGCGTAACTATTGGCAATAATGTAAAAATCCAGAATAATGTGGCTGTCTATACCGGGACAGTGGTGGAAGATGATGTCTTTTTGGGCCCTTCCTGCGTTTTGACCAATGTCACCAACCCGCGCGCGCAAATAAACCGCCATGCTCTCTATGAAAAAACGGTGATAAAACGGGGCGCCACTATTGGCGCCAATGCCACTATCGTTTGCGGAGTGACCATCGGGCGCTATGCCTTTGTCGCCGCCGGCAGCGTGGTCACCAAAGATATTCCCGATTATGCCATGGTCATGGGCAACCCAGCGCGCATAAAGGGCTATATGAGCCGCCACGGCCACCTGCTCAAAAATGCCGATAAAGAGGGCATTATGATCTGCCCGGAATCGGGCCTCAGATACAAAGAGGTTGAAAAAGGGCTTATCCGCTGCCTCGATTTGGACGAAGAGGCGCCCCTGCCGGAAAATATGCGCCTCGGGCAAAAAAGCTACGATTCTTATAAATAATTGATAAATATCAGCAGGTTTCTTTTTTAACCAGGCGCGCATAAAAGAATTTATCAAAATCCTTGAACATAAGCGGCGAATAAACTCCATGCGGGTAAATAGCCGGCAGCAATCTCAGCTTCTCCAAAGGAATTTCCGGCGGCAAATATGGCGGATCGGCAAGCTTTAGCTCCGGGTGCCTTTGCAAAAGATTATCCACTTGCATAAAAGATTCGGCCTTACTAAGAGTGCACAAAGTATAGAGCAAAACTCCCCCGGGAGCCAGATGCTTTAGGGCATTTTCCAAGATACTCTCTTGTATTGCGGCCAGTTCCAGGCACTTTTCCGGCGCTGAGCGCACTCTGAGCTCCGGGTGGCGGCGCAGCGTCCCCAGCCCGGAACAGGGGGCATCACATAATATGGCTTTAAAAAGCGGGCCGCTCACGGCTCCGGCCAGCGCGGCGTCAAGAGCCTCCCCGTTTGTAGCATCGGCGGCAATAAGAGTGGGCATTTTGAGCTTTAGCCGCGCCAGTTGGCGGCGGATTAAATCCAGTTTGCCGGGGTAGATATCAATAGCAGTAAGCGGCGAATCCGGGTAACACTCGGCTAAATGGCCTGTCTTGCCGCCGGGAGCGGCACAGAGTTCCAAAATATTTGCCCCCTGTTCCGGGGCCAGTAAGTAAGCGGCTAGCTGCGCCGCCCCATCCTGGATGGCAAAGTGCCCCTCATTAAAGCCGGGCCACCCGGCGGCCTCCTGACGGCTCTTTTCTACTATGATGGCCGCCGGGAGCTCGGCAATGGGGCGCACGGTGAAGCCGGCTACCGTGAGCTCCTCCATGAGCGCGGCGCGGCCGATAAGAGGCGCATTTGCCCGAATAACCGGCCGCGCCGCCAGCAATTGCTCGCCCATAAAATTAAAAAGCTCCTCCGGGCTTAGATATTCTGCGAGCTCCTCAGCATGCCAGGGCGGATAAGAGAGATGTATAGCGACTCCAGCGATATTTTGGGCGCCACCGGCCAAAAAAGCCAGAATTTCCTCATTGCTAACCCGGCTATTTTCTTCATTTTTTGTCTTTAGTGGCGTTTTAGCTATCTCCCCGCGCAAAAGGCCTCTTAAAACGGCATTGACAATACCTTTATAGCGCTGGCCCAGAGGCGCCACTATTTCCACTGTTTCATTAATAGCCGCATATTCGGCCTGGCCCTCCATAAATAAGAGCTGATAAATTCCCAGGCGCAAAGCGGCACGTACCAGTGGCGGCAAGTGACTTTTCCCGCGGTGAAGAGCTTTGTCTATAATCCAATCAAGGCGAATTTGATAGCGCAAAGTGCCATAAGTAAGCTCGGTAACCATAGCCTTGTCACGGCTCTCAAAGGCCGCGCTGTCCAGCATACTTTTAAGTGTGCGCTCCGAAAAAGCGCTGTCACGCTCTACACGCTGCAAGATTTGCGCCGCCAGTTCTCGCGGTTTAAGCTCTTTTTTCTTCTTATTTTTAAGCTGTTTTTTTTCCATTTACCACTCCCGGCCGCCAGATTCTAATCAAATATTTTTTCTCTGCAAGCACCAAGAGCTGTGAAATATTTCACAGAAACTTTTATATTTTTTTCATCTCTTGCGCAAAATGATCTAATGGCGCTTGACCCCTAGCCCGGCCTGTGGTAGGGGAAAGCGCGAGAAGGGGCTCTTTATGAGTAAAAAGAATACGTTTCCAATTTGCATTATCGACCGCTTAAGCGTTTACCATCGCATATTGGATCGCGTTATGGAAGAGGGCGTAACTCACGCCTATTCTCATGAGCTGGCTGCTCTAGCCGAAGTTTCTTCGGCCCAGTTTCGCCGCGATATTGCCGCTTTCGGTAACTTTGGCAACATTTCCAAAGGCTACGATGTTGCCGAACTGCATAGAGCCATAACCAGGCTCTTCGGCACCGAAGAACGGCAGCAAGTGGTTTTGCTGGGCCTGGGCAATTTGGGCAAAACTCTCCTCTCCTATCGCGGCTTTACCATCCGCGGCTTTGATATTGTAGTAGTCTTTGATGTGGATCCCGATAAAGTGGATAGAGTAATCGGCGGCCGCCCCTGTTACCACCTTGATAAGCTGGAAGAAATTCTGCCAAAATTCGCCGCTAAGATGGCCATATTAGCCACCGCACCGGAGAGCACCGATGAGAAACTTATCAGCCGACTTAACAATTTGGGCATTAAGGCAGTGCTTAATTTTGTGCCCAAACATTTAATTCCGCCCGAAGGTATGTTTATCGAGCAGGTAGATATTAGTGCTAAACTGGAAAAATTATCGTTTTTATTAACAAATGGGTAATAAAGCCCATATAAGGAGATACAAAATGGGTCTTATCAAGCAGGTTGAGGAACTACTTGCGGACTACACAGATTGCGGGAAAGACAAGCTCATTCCCATGTTGCAAACTGTGCAGGAGCATCTGGGTTATGTTCCCACTGAGGCCATGGAAATTATTGCTAAAAAGCTCGATGCCAAGAGCAGCGAAGTCTATGCTGTGGCCACTTTTTATAACCAATTTCGTCTGGCGCCCATCGGCAAGCACGTCATTGAAGTTTGCCGTGGTACCGCCTGCCATGTGCAAGGCAGCGCCAAACTCGAAAGCTATTTAAAAGAAAAATTACAGGTGGATGCCTATGGCAATTCACCGGATGGCCAGTTCACCCTGATTACCGTGGCCTGTATGGGCGCTTGCTCCATCGCTCCGGTAATTAAAATTGATGGTGAGTTTTACGGCCACCTGAATACAGAAAAACTGGAAACCCTGTTGGCTAAATTTAGGGAGGTAAAAGCATGACCACCAATTTACTGGCCCCCTGTTGTGAAAAATGCACTCATTCTCCGGAAAAGCCCTGCCGCTTTCTCATTGAATGCGCCTTAAGCGGCCCCAAATGTCATGATGATGAAAAATGCCATGCTTTAAGAGCTGCCCGTTTAAGCGAGCTCAAAAAAGCCGATAAAGTTACCCTCTTCCACGTGGGCACCGGCACCTGCGGTCTCGCCAACGGCGCCGCCGCCATCATCAAAAAGATCGAAGAATTTTGCGGCGAAAATAAGATCGAACACAAGATTATCGGTGTGGGCTGCGCCGGTTACTGCCAGCGCGAAGTTATGGTGGATATCACCATGCCCGGCGAGCCGCGCCTGGCCTATTGCGACTTAAGTCCCGATAATATTTTAGATTTTCTCAAAACATTCTTTATTGATAAAAACTGGAACAACCGCTGGTTTTTAGGCCGCCAGGATAAAGAAGCCACCGGCGAGTGGGCCAAAGTACCCCATGTGAGCGAAGACCGTTTCTTCAAATTGCAAAAGAAAGTGGTCTTGGAAAACTGCGGTATTGTTGACCCCTTGAGCCTCGATTCGGCCATTGCCAGCGGCACTTTCTCCGCTATCAGCAAGGTGCTCTCCGGCTATACTCCGGAAAAAGTGTGTGAAGAGGTACTAAAAGCCAATTTGCGCGGCCGTGGCGGCGCCGGCTTCCCCACCGGCAAAAAGTGGCAAATCGCTCAGCAACAAAAAAATGCCACCAAATACCTAATTTGCAATGCTGATGAAGGCGATCCCGGCGCTTTTATGGATAGAGCCGTCATTGAAGGCGACCCCTTCCGCCTCATCGAAGGCATGATGATTGCCGCCTATACCATCGGCGCCAGCCATGGCTATGTTTATTGCCGCGCCGAGTATCCGCTGGCCATCGAGCGCCTCACCAAAGCCATTGAAACCTGCCGCAAGGTTGGTCTTTTAGGCCACAACATTTTAGACAGCCTCTTCTCTTTTGATATCACCATCAAGAAGGGGGCAGGCGCCTTTGTCTGCGGTGAAGAAACAGCTATTCTGGCCAGTATCGAAGGCGGCCGCGGTATGCCGCGTCCCCGCCCGCCCTTCCCGGCCGTCAAAGGGCTCTTTGGCTACCCCACTGTCTTAAACAATGTGGAAACTCTGGCTAATATTCCTCCGCTAATGTTACACGGCGCCGACTGGTTCAAGAGCATGGGCACCGAAAAGAGCGGCGGCACCAAAGTCTTTGCCCTCTCCGGCGAAGTTTCCACCACCGGCCTTGTGGAAGTGCCCATCGGCACCTCGCTGCGCACCGTTATTGAAGAAATCGGCGGCGGCGCCAAACCTGGCCACACCATCAAAGCCGTGCAAATCGGCGGCCCCTCCGGCGGCTGTATCCCGCGTGAGCACCTCGATGTGCCCATTGATTATGAGACATTGCGCCAAAAGGGCGCCATGATGGGTTCCGGCGGCCTCGTGGTTATGGATGAGCGCACTTGCATGGTGGATCTAGCTAAATTCTTTATGAATTTTATCCGCAGCGAATCTTGCGGCAAATGCGTCCCCTGCCGTGAAGGCACCACCCGCATGTATGAAATTTTAAAAGCGCTCACCGAAAAGCCGCAAACAGAAGAAGAGCGCCAGTTCCGCATAGACGGCATGGCCCACTTAAAAGAACTGGCTGAGACGGTGATGGATGCTTCACTCTGTGGTTTGGGGCAAACGGCTTCCAACCCCATTCTCTCAACTTTGCGCTATTTTGCAAATGAATATGAGGCTCATCTTAATGAGATGGCCTGCCCGGCTGATGTCTGCCAGGGGCTTAGAAGTTATGAAATAATCCCCGAAAAGTGTATCGGCTGTGCCCTCTGCGCTAAAAAGTGCCCGGTGGGAGCCATTTCCGGCAAGCTGAAAGAGCCGCATGTTATCGACGCCGCCCGTTGTACCGGCTGCGGTTCTTGTATAGCTGCTTGCAAGAAAAATGCCATTATTGTTAAAAAATACTCTCATAAAGGGGAGGAATGAAGATGTTTATTAAAATAAACGGTCGCCCTGTTGAATGTGAACCCGGCGAGATAGTTTTGGAAGTTGCTAAAAGAGCCGGTATTAAAATTCCGCACCTCTGCGCTTTGCCCTGTGCCGTGCGCCCCATTGCCAGCTGCCGCCTCTGTATGGTGGAAATAGAAGGCAATCCGCGCCTCGCCACCAGCTGCACTTTAACAGCTTATGAAGGGCTCTCGATTTTTACTCATACTCCGCGCCTTATGCGCCACCGCCGCACCATTATCGAGCTGCTTTTGGCCGGCCACCCCAAAGACTGCTTTACCTGCAGCCGGGCCGAAAATTGCGAGCTTTTGAAACTGGCTCATGAAGTGGGAGCGCGGAAAGACCGGTACACCGGCGCCAAACGCGATTTCCCCATGGATATTTCTTCGCCCTCACTGGTGCGCGACCCCAACAAGTGCATCCTCTGCGGGCGCTGCGTGGAAGTTTGCCACAATGTGCAACATGTGGGCGCTATCCACTTTGCCGGGCGCGGCTTTGGCACCAGCGTCACCCCCAGTTACCATGAGGGTTTAAACACTTCGGAATGTGTCTTTTGCGGCCAGTGTATAAAAGTATGCCCGACCGGCGCTTTAAGCGATCAAAGCCATATAGATAGAGTTATTGATGCTCTCGCCGATCCCAATAAGCTGGTTGTTGCCCAAATGGCTCCTTCTATCCCGGCCACTATTATGGACGACGGCCAGTTTAATACCATTGAAGAGGCGGTTGAAGCTCTCTCCGGCTCACTCAAAGCAATTGGCTTTGATGCTGTCTATGATACCACCTGGTCGGCCGACCTCACCATTATGGAAGAGGCTAACGAATTGGTGGAGCGGGTGAAAAACGGCGGCGTTTTGCCCATGTTTACCAGCTGCTCACCGGCTTGGATTCGCTTTGTGGAACTGCATCGCCCGGAATTTATCCCCAATCTCTCCACTTGCAAATCACCGCAGGCTATGGCCGGCGCCGTTATCAAAGATATTCTGCCCAAGCAGATGGATCTTAACGGCAAAGAGATTTTCTCGGTCTCCATCATGCCCTGTACCGCCAAGAAATACGAAGCGGAAACCGTGGGCGGCGATATCGATGCCGTACTCACCACCAGAGAGCTCAAAAAGCTGCTCGCCCGCTTTAGTATGCCGCTCTGTAAAGAAAACAGAAAACCCATAGATTCGCCCTTTGCCTTTGGTTCCGGCGCCGGCCGCATCTTTGGGGCTACCGGCGGCGTTATGGAAGCGGCTCTCCGTACCGCTTATAAAGTGCTTAACGGCGAAGAACTCAGCGAAGCGCCCACCCAAGTGCGTGATTTTACTGTCAAAGGTGCGCGGCGCTTTAGCGTTAACCTGGCCGGCAAGCCCTTTAATTTTGCCGTGGTTAGCGGCCTGGGCGAAGCTGATAAATTGCTTGATTATGTGGAAAAGAATCCCGATGAATTGCAATTTATCGAAGTGATGAGCTGCCCCGGCGGCTGTGTGGCCGGCGGCGGTCAGCCGCATGAGGTTGATGGATCCACGTTGGCTGCCCGCATCGGCCGCCTTGCCAAGTCCGATAAAGACAACGCCGTGCGTGTTTCCCATGAAAACCCGGAAGTTAAGGCTATTTATGAGAAATATCTCGAAAAGCCTTTAAGCCACGAATCGCACCGCCTCCTGCACCGCGAATATAAAAACCGGCGGCAAGAGCTCCTGGCACGTGTCGGCCTTACCGAAAAATAAAAAACTATGCGCCACTTAGCTATATTATCACTACTAATACCGGCCACGCTTTTTGTTGCCAGCTGTGCTTCCAGCAGAGAGGCCGTGCAGGTAAATAATGCGCCCAAGGTGCAATACGCCTCATCTTCGCGGGATATCAGGCATGATAACCATCAAGCCGCTCAACCTTCCAAGAAGTCCGGCGTCAGCAATAGCGCCCACAAGGCCAATTGCGATAAACTTGGGGTAACACCGGCCTCATCCGATAATAAGCGCCTTTACAGCGAAAGCGTCTCCTGGCTCGGCGCCAGATATCAATATGGCGGCAATAGCAAGAGCGGTATCGATTGCTCAGGCTTTGTGTATGCTGTCTATAAAGCTGTGTACGGCCGGGAGCTTACGCGGCAATCGGCGCTCATGCTGAATAACGACTGCACGCGCATAAAAAAAAGCCAGCTCAAAGAGGGCGATCTCGTCTTTTTCCGCACCGACGGCAAACAGTCTTCTACGCCTAACCATGTTGGCATCTATCTGAAAGAAAACAAGTTTATTCATGCCAGCACTTCCAAGGGCGTAGTAGTGAGCGACCTCACCTCTTCTTACTATGTCAGCAAATGGATAGCCGGCGGCCGAGTTAAATAATCAGAACTTTCCTCAAAGCCGCTTATTGAATTTGATATATTTTTATCCCCACCATTGACAAGAACTGAAACATTAAATACCATTAAGAAATGGCCATTATTACTTGTTTTTATGGCCTAAGGGAGTCAAAAATGAAAAAGATTACTAAAATATTTAGCTCGATTTTGTTAGCTTTACCGGTAATAGCCAGCGGTTGCGGTAACGAAAAAAACCTGTATGGCCCGGCGCCGTCGGTATCTTGCGAAAAAGATGCCGATTGCAAATCCATCGGCAACGGTGATTATTTTTGTAATAACAACAAAATATGCGAGCAAAGCCAAAATCAAAATACTACTTTATATGGGCCACCTGCTGATTGTGCCGGCCAAGATAAAAATTACTGCAATGAAGTTTTTGCCAAAGGTTGGAACAAAGAGGGCAACTGGTATTGCAACAAAGATGGCGAATGTGCACAAGGCGATGCCAGCAGTGATGCCGGTAGCGATAACTGATTAACTTCCCAATAGCTAAAAGCCATTAACTTCTTGTTTTATCTCCTGTCATTAAGCGCCGCAGTATGAGCCCATTAATTCCCGGAATATAAAATAAGAGAATAGCCTTGCCAGCTGGCCAAGCTGTAGCTAAAATAGAACTGGTCTATCTGGGAGGCATAAAATGTCGCTGATTATCTACCGTCATCATCCGGAGAGCCACTATCCCCTGATTTTAGCGGCCAATCACGATGAAGTGAATAACCGCATCACGCTGGGCGTTAAGGTTTTGAGCCAGAATCCCCTGGTAATTGGCGACCAAGATGCCAAACATGGCGGCACTTGGCTGGCTCTTTCCGCAAGCGGGCTCACTGTGGGCTGCATTAATATAGATCCCCTCCTGCCCCATGATACCACTCGCCAAAGTCGCGGCGCTTTGGTGCTCAATCTGGCCAAAATGGGTACAGCCATAAAGGCTGCGGAATATTTAAGTAATTTGCGCCTTGGTGCCTTTAATGCCGCTTATTTATTGATAGCTGACCGCCAGAATCTCTTTATCGGCAAGATAACCGATAGCGCCATTACCGTTAATGAGCCCAAATCCACTTACTGGCATGTTCTGGGGAGCCTGGGCCCAGATTGCAAAGAAGATCCCAAAACGGCCCTGGTGCGTTATCTTTTGCACAAGACCGGCCTTAGCGACCATTCAGAACAAATTGGGCAATTTAAGCCCATTCTGCGCGACCACACTGAGCCGCTGCGCGGCCTGCGGCCAGACAAAAGCCGCCCTCTGGTTACCACCTCTATTTGCTATCATAGCGACAAATACGCCACCCGCTCGGCCACTATTTTGCGCCTTGGCAGCGACGGCCAAATGGAATACCAGGGTTCAAATGGGCCGCTCTGCTGCAATAGTATGATTAATTACAGCAAATTATTTAGTAAAAATTCCGCTTAGAAGGCGAGGTTATTTAGTGCCCCTTTGGCCGCTTTTATTAATTATCAACATACTTTGGGCTGCTCCGCCGGCAGCTTCGGCGGCAGAAACAATAGAAACAGCAGAAACGGTAAGTGTTTCCCTCTTTTCCAAATATCACCCCAAAACGCTCCTTTTAGAACCGCTAGAGCCATATACTTTGCAAGGTGCCCCCGGCGCCGGCCCGCTCAAAGTAAACCTTATCGGTAAAGAAATAGAGGTGAACGGGCGCACCTGGAGCCGCGTGGAATTAAGCGCTAAAGAGCCCTGGCTCCCGGTGCGCATCAATAAAAAGCATGATTTGCTCCTGCCGGGGAAGCTCACTTTTCACCATTACGAGGGCGAGATAGCCATTACGGGATACATAGATATTGAAGAGTATGTAGCCGCGGTTGTCCAGTATGAGCTCGGCCAGGGGCCACCGGCAGCCTTGGCGGCGCAGGCTATCCTGGTGCGCACTTTTATCGCCGCCAACCGGCTGCGCCATGCCGCCCGGGGGGCCGACTTATGCGACCTCACCCATTGTCAGGTTTACCGCGCCGGCCCGCCGGCGGCCTGGGCTCTCGCCGCCGCAGAGAGCACCAAAGGGCAAATTCTTATAAATAATAAAGGCCAGCCGGCCGAAGTCTTTTACAGCTCCACCTGCGGCGGCGAGACGGTGGCCCCGGGGGCTATCTGGCCCGGTAGCGACAAAAATCTGGTGGGTATAGAGGATTACCTGCCGGGCGATAAAGAGCCGCTTTGCCACAAGAGTCCGCACTTTTCCTGGGAATCGAAGATCACCAAAACAGAGCTTTTGCCCATTTTGCAAAAATTTGCGGGGCGGCCACTTAGCACCGATTTTCAGCTATCTGTTAACGAAAAAGCCGGCAATTTGGTTACCGCTCTCAAAGTTACCGCCGGCGATTACGCATTTTTTATTAATGAACAGCTCTTTCGCCAGGCGGTGGGCAAAAAATTGGGCTGGCAAAAGCTCAAAAGCTCCACCTATGCCATTACTGATTATGAAGGTACGCTCATTTTTAATGGCCACGGCCTAGGGCACCAAGTGGGGCTCTGCCAATACGGAGCCCAGGAAATGGCCCGCCGGGGCTATTCGGCCGCTAAAATTTTAAAGCATTACTTTCCGCGGCTTTTAATCCGCAAAAAATAGTAGTTCTAAGATTTTTTTAATCTTTTTAGTTGACTCAAAAAAGAAAAATAGACTAACAAGGTACAGCTTACGGCATTTTTGGCCGCAGAAAGGAAAAACAATGAAAAGATTTGCTAAAAATGTGCTCTTTATGAGCCTGGCTCTGGCCCTCTCGCTGACAGCTTGCAAGAATTCCGAAGAAGAAAAAAAACCGGAAAATCAAAACCAGCAAAGCCAAAAGGACAAAGACAAAGATAAAGACAAAAATACAAACGACAGCCAGAGCGATGCTAAGAGCGATGACCCTGGCACAGACGACAGCCAAAAAGAGCCGCAAATCGGCGATCAATGCGCGCCGCACTTCTTTTCCGAAAGGTGCAGCGGCAAAGATTTGCTATTTTGTGATGAAGTAAAGGCCGGTAACGGCTATATCTATGTTGTCACCAAAGAGGAATGTGCTGACTCCTGCGCAGCTGTGACCGCTTTTGGGGCAACAGTCTATCAGTGTGTTAACAACAATAATTTATTTGATTCGTGCCTGGAGGCCATAAAAGCGCAGATTGGTGATGAAGATGGCGTTACCGATGACGCCTGCTATTTGATAACACCTGATGAAAATGGCGACATAGGTATGGAAGATGCTTATTTGCCCAATAATGACCCTGTTTACTCACTTGAATGGATGTATTGCACAAAGGTTGGCAACAAATATTACCTGCTGGAAGTAGGTGATATTTGCCGTACCTGCGCTATTAATAGCGATTATTCTTATACTTGTACGCAAGATGCTGCTATTACCGGCGCTGGTGCCAAGGAAGGCGACACATGCGGGGCAGGTAATTTTGTTCCCCGCCGCCTGGATAACAAGAGCGCCTTGGTTTGTGATGAGGATGATAATGGAAATATGACGGTTAAAAAAGTTAACTGCGCCGGCAACTTGGAACTCGCTTTCAAATTAGACCCTATGGAAACTATATTGCAATACTATAAAGGACGCGAGCCATTTTGCATCAATACCAAAGAGCCTGCTTGCAAAGCCGATGTCTTTACCTGCGTAGCTAATGAAGATGGCAGCACCGATTCCTACCTCTTAAAAGGCTGTGCCGATACCGATAAAGGCCGCCACTTTGTTACCAAAGAAAATGCTCTTTTTAACTGGACCGAACCGTTCACCAAAGCCATGGTTTGCGGCGCTAAAGGCTGCAACCAGGCCACCGGTATGTGCAATAAGTAATCTGCCCCTCTTTCTCCTGTATTACCATTTTTGATATATTTTCCGCGCTTAAACCAATATTACTCTTGAGATTTTATAGGCAAAGTAATTCTGCTTTCCGCCTTTTCTGAGCCGCTAAAACTTGCTATACTGCGCCGCCGGAGGGGGCTATGGGCATCTATCTGAATCCAAGTAATGAAAATTTTAGGAGAACACTGAGAGCACCGATTTATGTGGATAAAACCATGATGATCGCCGAGATTGAGCACCTCGCTTCTATGGATACCACTTATCTCTGCGTCTCCCGCCCGCGCCGCTTTGGCAAAACCATTGCCGGCAATATGCTGGCGGCTTATTATTCCAAAGGGGTCGATTCAAGAGAGCTCTTTAGCCAATTTAAGATTTCAAGGACGCCGTATTTCGAGAAGAATCTCAATAAATTCAATGTTATTCATATTGATGTCAATAGCGAATTTCGCGCTACGCTGTAATTACCAAAGCTCATTTTAAAGCTCCATCAGAATATTCGCACAGAATTTGCCGAGCAATTTTCTACTATTACTTTTAGTGATGATGACTCCATTGCCCAGTGCCTCCAAA
>JAEEGL013323799.1_pt1 | contig 16433 bp, 15 predicted proteins | sample 9134231 | NCBI WGS metagenome assembly JAEEGL01 (sample SAMN16246548, study PRJNA631951) | gut metagenome | biome: gut microbiome; feature: rumen; material: fiber-attached | host: Bos | place: Iran: Karaj | collected 2018-10
CTCGTATCCGGCGGACGTGGTGTAGGAAGCCCTGAGAACTTCAAGATCCTCGACGACCTTGCAGAAGTTCTTCACGAAACAGTATCATGCTCACGTGCAGTTGTAGACTCAGGCTGGAAGCCCAAGGATCTTCAGGTTGGCCAGACAGGTAAGACTGTAAGACCTAAGGTTTACTTCGCTATCGGTATTTCCGGAGCAATCCAGCATGTTGCCGGTATGGAAGAGTCTGACCTCATCATCGCCATCAACAAGGATGAGAACGCACCTATCTTCGACGTAGCTGACTACGGAGTAGTAGGCGACCTCAACAAGATCGTTCCCGCCCTTACAAAGAGCCTCAAGGAAGCTCTTGCAGAGAAAGGCTGATAAATAATTAATCGCGCCGCGCCGTTTTTTTTTCGGCGCGGCATTTTTATGGAGTATTAGCATGAAAAGTATACTTGATTATGAAACCGTCACTCTTGTAGACGAGGACGATGCAATAGAGATCATAGACCAGACATTGCTCCCGGGGACTATAGAGATCATAAGACTTCACACTGCCAAAGAGATATGGGATGCGATATATCTTTTACAGGTGAGAGGAGCGCCTGCCATAGGTGTGAGCGCCGGAATGGGACTGTATCTTCTGATGAAGCATTCAGGTGCCGAGAGCTACGAGGAGTTCATGAAAGAACTTGATGAAAAGAGTGACTACCTGAATTCATCAAGACCCACAGCTGTGAATCTTTCATGGGCACTTAAACGTATGAAGGCGCATGTGGAAAAGACATATTCTGAAATAAAAGATGTCGTTACCTGGGGAGAGGTTCGCAGAACTCTGATTGACAGGATGCATGAGGAGTGCGAGCGCATCAAAGCAGAGGACATAGATGTGTGCAGGCGGATAGGTGAATATGGACTGACACTTCTTAAAGACGGAGATGGAATCCTTACGCACTGTAACGCCGGACAACTAGCTACCTGTAAGTACGGCACTGCTACAGCGCCTATGTATCTTGCCCATGAAAAGGGCTACAAAATAAGAGCCTACTGCGATGAGACAAGACCTCTTTTGCAGGGGGCAAGGCTGACTGCCTTTGAGCTTAGCTCGGCGGGAATAGATACGACGCTTCTGTGCGACAATATGTCTGCATCCCTCATGAAGAGCGGAGCGGTCAATATCGTATTTACCGGGTGTGACAGGGTAGCTGCCAACGGCGATGCGGCAAACAAGATTGGAACAAGCATGTTAGCTCTGGCTGCAAAGAGGTACGGAGTACCATTTTATATCTGTGCACCCACATCGACAATTGATATAGGAACACGCACAGGTGATGAAATTAAAATAGAACAGAGAAAGCCTGAAGAAGTCACCAAGATGTGGTATAAAGAGCGCATGGCTCCGGAGGATATAAATGTCTACAATCCTGCTTTTGATGTCACGGACAATGAACTGATTGCAGGTATCATCACAGAGTATGGGATATTAAGAGCGCCTTATGAAAAAGCCATCGCGGAGCTTTTTGATAAGAAGAAAGAATGAAAATTGTCTAAAATGCGTTGAGAGCTATACATTAAGATGATAAAATATTTGTAGGATTGCGGATTGGCGACAATCGGCTTTTAATGCTAAAAACAAACTATTCGGAGGGAACAGGTTATGGCGAGAAAAGTGGTACTTGCAGGCGCATGCAGAACAGCGATAGGAACAATGGGCGGAGCACTTTCAACAACTCCTGCACCTGCACTTGGAACAATTGTAATAAAAGAAGCGCTTAAAAGAGCTGGTGTAGAGCCTTCTATGGTAGACGAAGTATATATGGGATGTGTAATTCAGGCCGGACTTGGTCAGAACCCGGCAAGACAGGCTGCTCTCAATGCAGGAATTCCTGTTGAGGTTCCTGCCACTACTATAAACGTGCTCTGCGGATCGGGTCTTCACTGCGTGAACCTGGCTGCCAAGCTTATCGGCATGGGCGATGCGGATATCATCGTTGCCGGAGGCATGGAGAATATGTCAATGGCACCTTATCTTATGCAGCAGGGCCGCTATGGCTACAGGATGGGTTCTGGCGAGCTTCAGGACGCAATGATAAAGGATGCTCTGACAGATGCGTTTGGCGGATATCATATGGGAATCACTGCTGAGAATATCGCAGAGCAGTGGCACCTGACAAGACAGCAGCTCGATGAATTTGCTGCATGGTCACAGAATAAGGCTGAGAAGGCAATAGCTGATGGCAAGTTCAGGGATGAGATAGTTCCTGTAGAGATAAAGAAAAAGAAAGAGACAATCATTTTTGATACTGACGAAGGTCCGAGAAAAGGAGTTACCGTCGAAGGCATTTCACATCTTAAACCCGCATTCAAGAAGGATGGCGGAGTTGTGACAGCTGCGAACTCATCGGGAATCAATGACGCTGCTTCAGCTATCATCGTTATGAGTGAAGAGAAAGCAAAAGAGCTGGGTGTTAAGCCTATGGGCACCTGGATCGCAGGTGAGCTTGCGGGTGTTGAGCCCAGCATCATGGGAATCGGTCCTGTAGCAGCAACACAGAAAGTCATGAAAAAGGCCGGATACAGCATAGGCGACTTTGAACTAATAGAAGCAAATGAAGCGTTTGCGGCTCAGTCAGTGGCTGTACAGCATGACCTTGGATTCAGCAATGATGTTCTCAATGTAAACGGAGGAGCAATTGCTCTTGGACACCCGGTTGGATGTTCAGGAAACAGAATTCTTGTCACACTCCTCTATGAGATGCAGAGAAGAGATGTCCACAAGGGACTTGCAACTCTCTGTGTCGGCGGCGGAATGGGATGTGCTGCGATTGTTGAGAGGTAATGCGCAAGACACCTGATCCAGAATCATATTATTCCCGGAGGCATTTATGGCAGATCGCTCAGTCCTTGTTGTTGATGACAATGAGATCAACAGAGGTATACTAGGAGAAATCTTTAAGGATAAATATGAGATCCTCGAGGCCGGAAACGGCCTCGAGGCTATAAAGATGATGGAACAGTATGGCACCAAGCTTGCAGCAATACTGCTTGATATTGTCATGCCGGAGATGGATGGTTATGCCGTATTGGAAGAGATGACTCATCGCGACAACTTAAATGAGACGATTCCGGTCCTGATGATCACTGCTGATACTTCTACAGAGGCAGAGCGTACCAGTTATCAGAAGGGCGCTGCCGACGTTATACATAAGCCCTTTGATCCGGTTATTGTCGACAGGCGTGTATCCAGGACAATAGAGCTGTATGACCACAAGAATAATCTCGAAAGCCAGGTTGACGATCAGACCAGGGTTCTCAAAAAGCAGTTCATATATCTCAAAAAACAGGAAGAGCGGCTTAGGAACAGCAATGAGAAGGTGATCGATACCATAGCGACAATCGTAGAATTCAGGAGCATGGAATCGAGCTACCACTTAAAGAGAATCAAGGGATTTGTCAGAATCCTTGCACTCACAGCCATGAACAATTATCCTGAACTAGGGCTCAATCCTCACTTGATAGATGTAATTACTCAGGCTTCGGCAATGCATGACATTGGGAAGATTTCGGTTCCCGATTCAATCCTGCTAAAACCGGGGCGCCTTTCCAATGAGGAATTTGAGGTGATGAAATCTCATACGACCCGCGGAAGCGAGGTAATCGAGATGCTCAGGGATATCCAGGACAAGGAGTACTACGAGATGTGCCAGGATATATGCAGACACCATCATGAGAGGTATGATGGAAGAGGCTATCCCGACGGACTTAAGGGAGAGGAGAATTCCATAGGAGCGCAGCTGACAGCCCTGGCAGATGTCTATGATGCTCTTGTGAGCGACAGAGTATATAAATCCGCTTATCCGCTTGACAAGGCGTACGAGATGATCAAGAACGGAGAGTGCGGAGTATTCTCTGAGAAGCTTATGGCATGCTTTGAATTTGCAAGAACCGATATGGAAAAATTGGTTGCCCAGACAAAAGCTGCCGAACAGGCAGAAAAAATGGCGTAATGATTCTTGACAACAAGGGACATTGTGCATATAATATATTTTGTTGCCACAAATGGCACGGGTGCGTGTAGCTCAGCTGGATAGAGCGTCTGGCTACGGACCAGAAGGTCGTGGGTTCGAATCCTGTCACGCACATTGTAGAAGAAGCGATTACACTTAAATGTATTCGCTTCTTTTTTTGTTTTATGAGCCTCTTTTACAGTGTTAAAAATGTGCTAGCGTATGCTAATAATGTCCGATTTTGGTTCAGAAGGAATTACACTATAATTTTTTTAGAAACAAAATTTCAGCACTTAAAAAAGGGAGGTTTTTAGCAATGAAGAAAAGAGTTATTTCAGCACTTATGACAGCAGCTATGGTACTCTCCATGACAGCTTGCGGCGTGACAGCACCTGAGGCACCTGCGGCTGCAGAGGCACCTGCAGCTACAGAGGCACCCGCAGCAGAGGCACCTGCAGCAGAGGCAGAAGCACCTGCAGCAGAGGCAGAGGCACCTGCAGCAGAGGAGACAGCACCTGCAGCTGACGCTATCACTCTTGTTATGGCAGAGGTTAATCCTCTTGATACTATCGTAGGAATGACAGACCAGAAGTTTAAGGAAGAGGTTGAGGCAAGAACAAACGGTTCTGTTATCATCGATCTTCAGCATAGCGGTGTTCTTGGATCAGAGAATGATGTCCTCGACTCAATGCTTGGCGGCGGCGGAACAATCGATATGTCACGTATCTCAGCTTTCGCTCTTACAAGCTATGGCGGACAGAAGTCAATGCTTCTTTCACTTCCATACATCTTCACAAGCCGTGATCACTTCTGGAACTTTGCTACATCAGATCTTGCTCAGGAATTCCTTCAGGAGCCCTCAGAGAATGGCAGCGGCGTAAGAGGTCTCTTCTACGGAGAAGAAGGTTTCCGTCATTTCTTTACAGTAAAGGAAGTTAAGGACATCACATCCTTCAAGGGAATGAAGCTTCGTGTTTCAAATGACCCTGTAATGAATGGTCTTGTTGAAGGTCTTGGCGCTTCTCCTACAGTTGTAAGCTTTGGTGAGCTTTACTCAGCTCTTCAGACCGGCGTTGTTGATGGCGCTGAGCAGCCTATCGCTAACTACAAGTCAAACTCATTCCAGGAAGTTGCTCCTTACATGATCCTTGACGGCCACACACTTGGTGCTATCCAGGTTATCATCACAGATGAAGCATGGAACAAGCTTTCAGCTGATCAGCAGCAGGCACTTATGGATGCAGGAAAGGCAGCATCTGAGTACAACCGTTCTATCTCAGAGGAGAAAGAGCAGGCAGTTCTTGACGAGCTCAAGGCAGGCGGCACAACAATCATCGAAGTTGATGACATCACACCTTGGCAGGAAGCTGTAAAGCCTGTTATCGAAGAGAACATCAAGGGACTTGAGGATTACTACCAGAAGCTCGTTGATTTTGGCAAGTAATTTATAAATACAGGAAACTTGTGTCATGAGATGCCTTGCTTTGGCAAAGCATCTCATGATTTATGAAGACCTGACAGATTTATGTAAGCAGGGTTTAGCTGAAAGGAAACTATATAATATGTATTCTTTTTTTAAGACGGTAGATAAGATCAAGCCTGTATATGACGTGACCTATAAGGTGATGCTGTTTATATGTAAGGTGTTTCTGGTGGCAGATATTCTGATCACCAGTATGAGCGTGCTTGGAAGATATGTACCTTTTATTCCGGATCCGTCCTGGAGTGAAGAGGTAGTCCTTACTCTCATGTCTTACATGGCAGTGTTGTCGGCGGCGCTTGCCATAAGGCGCGGCGCACATATCCGTATGACTGCGCTTGACAGATATCTGCCCAAAACATTGGTAAAAATACTTGATCTATTGAATGATGTATTTGTGTTGGGGCTTGCCCTTGTCATGATCATAGTTGGTTGGAAATATGCAACCACTATAGGAAGCAAAGGCACATATGTATCCCTCCCCAAGGTCTCAAGATTCTGGATGTATTTCCCTATACCGGTTGCCGGTGTTGCGATGCTTGTTTTTGAGCTTGAGGCTGTTTACAATCATATCAAAGGATTTTTTGTAAAGGAGGGTGATAAGTGATGGCTGTCAATACAACTGCGATCGCGGTACTTCTTGTAAGCTTTCTCGTGATGATATTTTTAAGATTTCAGATTGCCTATGCGGTTGCGCTTTCATCAATTTTCTGTCTCCTTTATCAGGGGCTTCCTCTGACGACCGTCTGCCAGCAGATGGTCAAGGGAATCAGCTCATTCAGCCTTATGGCGGTTCCGTTTTTCATTACCATGGGCTGTATTATGGGAACCGGCGGTATTTCCGAGAAACTGATCGCACTTGCGGATGCATGTGTTGGCTGGATGACCGGAGGAATGGCGATGGTAAACATCGTTGCTTCATATTTCTTTGGCGGTATTTCCGGATCAGCATCAGCTGATACAGCTTCTCTTGGAAGTATCCTTATCCCTATGATGGTAGAGCAGGGCTATGACGACGACTTTTCAACAGCGGTTACGATTACTTCCTCATGCGAGGGACTTCTTGTTCCTCCCAGCCATAACATGGTAATCTACGCGATGAGTGCGGGCGGTGTTTCTGTAGGAAGTCTCTTCCTTGCAGGTTATGTTCCGGGAGCTCTTCTGGCTGCTTCACTGATGATCGGTTCGTATATCATTTCCAAGAGACGTCATTACCCCAAGGGAGATAAGTTCAGCATTTCAAGACTCATCAAGCAGCTTGGAACATCTTTCTGGGCACTGGCTGCGGTCATCATCGTGGTTGTCGGTGTAGTCGGAGGTGTGTTTACGGCGACAGAGTCAGCTGCCATAGCAGTTATTTACTCTCTCCTTGTAAGTGTGTTCATCTACAAGGGACTTGACTGGAAGGGTGTATGGAAGACACTTGAACAGTGTATCGACACACTTTCTATCGTGCTCATCCTGATCGCTACATCGAGCATATTCGGATACTGCCTGACGACACTTCATGTGCCTGATCTGGCTGCAAACGCAATTATAGGACTTACAAGAAATCCTGTACTTATAGCACTTCTTTTGAACCTTATACTTCTGGTACTCGGATGTATCATGGATATGGCGCCGATCATTCTTATCGCTACACCAATCCTTCTTCCGATCGCTACATCGATTGGAATCAATCCGGTACAGTTTGGTATAATGATAGTGCTCAACTGTGGTATCGGACTTCTGACTCCTCCTGTCGGAGCAGTATTGTTCATCGGTTCTGCGGTAGGTAAGGTTCAGATGGAGAGAGTTGTAAAGGCTACGCTGCCTTTCTACCTCTGCATGATACTGGTACTTATACTTCTTACCTTCATACCTGAGATAAGTATGTTCCTGCCGAACCTGTTAATGAAATAAAGATTGGAAACATATTATGCATTTTGAGTATATTTGCGATGTTAAGGCGTCGGACCTTTGGAAGATGGCCATGACCAGAACTTACAGATCTCTGCTCGGGATTGTGAATATTATTTTTACGGTGGCGATGATCCTTCTTGCAATCAGATTTTGGGGTACTGCACATGACATGGTCAGAGTACTTCTGATAATTGGTATAATTCTTTTCCCTGTAATTCAGCCGCTTGCAGTGTATGGCAGAAGTGTCAGGCAGCTTGAAGACATGCCACGGGACATGGAACTTGCGTTTGATGACAGCGGTGTTCATGTGTCTGCGAATGGCAAAAGAGAAGACATCAGGTGGAAGAAGATCAAGAATGCCATCAAAAGGGGTGATATGATTGTTGTCATGTCGGATGACAGTCACGGATATATGCTAACAAACAGAGTCCTCGGGGATGATAAAGATGCGTTTTACGATTTCCTGTGCAGGAAAATTAGGGGTTAGTTTTAAATAGTAATTTATAAGAGGCGGCGCTATAATTATCAGTATAACTATAACGCAGCCTCTTTTATTTATACCGATGGATAAGATAAGAAATTTCTGGGATACTCTCACCATAAAAAATAAAATAAGAACATTTACCTTAAGCGTGCTCGCGGCAATTCTGCTGGCAATACTCTTTGTTGCCTGGATCGTAAAGCTCTTCATGGTCGATTTTAATGACATTATGGAGGACAATGCTAAAGGGGGAGAGATCGTTACTGCCATAAATGCGGAGATTGATGCCTTCGACACCTATGTCCACTCCTCAGATCCGGCCGGCGTAAGCGGCTGGGATAGTATTGTTTCATCGACCAAAAAGGAGATATACTCTGTACCTCTTGACTACAGCAAGCTCGGAGATGAGCGCTTTGCCAGGCTCCAGGCGCTTCGCACTGCCTACGAGGAATACGCAAGAAGCAGAAATCAGGTACTTGCAGACTACAAGGATGACAAGATGCATGTGGATCAGCTCTACGATGTTTACAGTATGCAGAGCTATCTTTCAGCCTATGCCCAGAAGTATGTGGATGTGACAATGCTTGAAGGAAACCTTGGTTACAGTGAGCTGGCTCCTATAGTATTTAGTGTGCCGTTTCTTGCGGCGGCTCTGGGCATTGTCCTGTTTGCGGCTGTACTTACGATTTCCAGAATGCTTGATAATACCTTTTCGGTGCCGGTGCTAAAGCTTGCCAATGCATCGAGGAATATAGCCACCAACAATTTTTTTATTGATGATGTGGTGGTTGACAACAAGGATGAACTCGGGGAGATGGTCACCGCTTTTAACAAGATGAAATTCGCAACGGGTGAGTACATCAAAGCCCTTGAGGAAAAGAGGGAGGCACTGGATAAACTCCATGCTCAGGAGGTAGAGACTCTGGAGATTGAAAAGCAGATGGAGACAATGAATCTTGAGCTCTTAAAGAGCCAGATAAATCCGCATTTTCTTTTCAATACCCTCAATGTGATAGCGGGAATGGCGAATCTTGAGGATGCCGCTACGACTGAGCAGATGATCGAGGCGTTGAGCTCACTTTTCAGATATAATCTCAAGAATCAGGAAAAGGAGGCTCTTTTATCCCAGGAACTGAAGATTGCCGGGGATTATATGTATCTTCAGAAGATGCGTTTTGGTTCAAGAGTTGAATATGAGGTAAACTGCGAGGTGGATGAGGAAAAGACCGTAGTTCCAACCTTCACCTTCCAGCCTATTATCGAAAATGCCATGATACACGGGATATCCCCTAAGGTTGAAGGCGGGAAGATATCTGTTCATGTATACAGCAAAGAGAACAGGCTTTTTATCACGATATCAGATACGGGAACAGGCATTGACGAAGAGAGGCTCAAAGCCATCAGAAAGCAGCTTGATGACAGAGAGGATACTCTTGTAGACGAGGATATTGTGGGAATAGGTCTTGGCAATATTAACAGGAGGATAAAAGCCATGTATCCGGATGGAAGCATCTATCTGGACAGTAAGGCCGGAGAGGGCACGACCATAGCGATCAACATCCCCCTTCAGGAAGCTGATAAGCGCAACTAGGATTGGAGACAGGATATGTATAAGGTGCTTGTGGCTGATGATGAGCCAATTGAGAGACAGGTTGTTTTAAAAAAGATAACGAATTTTTTCCCGGGACAGGTCGAAGTATTTCTGGCTGAGAACGGGATTGAGGCCGTTAAGATCTTCAGGGAAAAGGGATGTGAGGTCGCCTTGCTGGACATAGCGATGCCCGGGATGACAGGGCTTGATGCCGCCGAGGAGATAAGAAAGGAAAATCCCGACTGCGGTATTATTTTCCTGACGGCTTTTGATGACTTTGGCTATGCTAAAAAGGCGATAAAGGTAAGAGCACTTGACTATCTGCTAAAGCCCGGGTCTGACGAGGACATAATAAATGCTCTTGAGAGGGCTTTTTATCTGTGCGACAAGTCCAAAGAACCAGCTGATGAGACTCACTTTTATAATACAGGAAGTCCCGAAAATGATCCGGCAGAGGAAGATGCATCGTCCAATACCCTGGTGCGGGATATAAGTGAATACATCAAGGAGCATTATAAAGAGGATATCGCCCTGCAGGATGTGGCGTCTGTCCTTGGCTACTCGGATGTGTATTTCTGCAAGATATTCAAACAGAATTTCGGAAAGAACTTCATAACATATCTGAACAATTACAGGATAGACAGGGCAAAAGAGCTTTTGGAGGACGGCTCCATCAACATCAAGGATGTAAGTACAGAGGCGGGGTATCGCGATGCCAACTATTTTACCAGAGTGTTTAAGAGGATTGTGGGGGTCACTCCCACTGAGTACAGGATAGGAGCATTGGGACAATGAAGAAGAAGTGGGTTTTAAGAGCAATCCTTATCCTGGCTGCGGCTGTTGCTCTTTTCGTGAGTGCGAGGATCCTCTTGTGGAGGAGCAAGAAGACCACAGCCACGGATCCCGAGTATGTGCTCTTCTATGCTGAGAACCAGACGGCGGACTATCCTACGACCCTTGGAGCACAGAGATTCTCTGACCTTGTCTATGAGCGCACCGACGGAAGGATAAAGATCCTGGTCCGATATGACGCCGAGCTTGGAAGTGAGAGCGAAGTAATAAAGCAGATGATGTACGGCGGTATCGCCTTTGCCAGAGTATCCCTGTCGCAGCTTGCCGAGTATGTGCCTGAGATGAATGTGCTGCAGATGCCTTATATCTACAGCAGTTCTGAGCATATGTGGCGAGTTCTGGATGGCAGTATCGGGGATGAATTTCTTTTGAAGACCAGGGACTACGGACTTGTAGGACTCTCATGGTATGATGCGGGCGCAAGAAATTTCTACAGCACTGAGCCCATAAAGTGCCTCGAAGACCTTGAGGGCATGGTGATCCGTGTCCAGGAGTCGGATGTGATGGCGGATATGGTGTCAGCTCTTAATGCGACACCGGTTAAGATTGTCTATTCGGATGTATATTCAGCTATTGAGAGGGGAATCGTCGACGGAGCTGAGAACAATTGGCCTTCCTATGAAGCGATGAATCATTACAACGTGGCAGGCTTTTATACAGTTGATGAACACACCAGGGTGCCGGAGCTTCAGATCTGTTCCAAGGCGGTCTGGGAAATGCTCGATGAAAGCGACCGCAGGATACTGGAGGAATGCGCCAAGGAGTCGGCTGTTTATCAGAGACAGCTTTGGCAGGAGAGGGAAAAGAGCTCAAGGAAGATCGCAGAATCTGCCGGGGTGACCGTGATCGAGCTCTCAAAAGAGGAGAAGATGAGATTCAGGGATGCCATGAGCAGCGTCTATACCAAGTACTGTGGCGACAGTATGGATCTTTTAAATACTATCATTGAGTATTAAGCTGATTTGTTATAATATGTAAAATATGGTTAAATATGAACTTATAGCTCCATGCCATTTCGGGCTGGAGTCAGTACTTAAAAAAGAAATTACAGATCTTGGGTATGACATAACGGAGGTGACTGACGGTCGCGTATCCTTTGAAGGGGACGGGGACGCAGTTTGTCGTGCCAATATCTGCCTGAGGACGGCAGAGAGAATACTAATCAAGGTGGGAAGCTTTCACGCTGAGAGCTTTGAGGATCTCTTTCAGGGAACCAGGGCTTTGCCGTGGGAGGAATATATCCCTGAAAACGGCAAATTCTGGGTGAAAAAAGCGTCCAGTGTCAAGAGCAGGCTCTTTTCCCCGTCTGACATTCAGTCCATCATGAAAAAGGCTATGGTGGAGAAGATGAAACTCTCATATCACAAGGAGTGGTTTTCGGAGGATGGGCAGGATTTTCCTGTCAGAGTTTTTATACTGAAAGATGAAGTTACAGTGGCTCTGGATACCACGGGAGATTCGCTTCACAAGAGAGGATACAGGAGGCTTGAGTCCAAGGCTCCTATCGCCGAGAACCTGGCAGCGGCGCTCATAATGCTCACGCCCTGGCATGGTGACAGGATACTGGTGGACCCTTTTTGCGGGAGCGGAACTATCCCCATCGAGGCTGCTATGATGGCAGCGAACATAGCGCCAGGCATGAACAGGCATTTCACTGCGGAGAACTGGACACATCTCATCACGAAGAAGAACTGGGAGGATGTGCGTGAGGAGGCCCGGGAAGAGATTGTGACAGATGTACAGGTTGATATACAGGGCTATGACATTGACCCGGAGATGATAGAGATAGCGAGGATTAACGCAAGAAAAGCAGGCGTTGAGCAGATGATACACTTCCAGGCGAGGGACATTGCCGATCTTAGCCACAGGAAGAAGTACGGATTTATTATAACCAATCCGCCCTATGGAGAGAGGATTGGAGAGTCTTCACAGCTGCCGGCACTTTACAGGACGATAGGAGAGCGCTATGCAGCGCTTGATTCCTGGTCAATGTATCTTATAACAGGTCTTGAGAATGCTGAGAAATACATAGGCAGGAAGGCTGACCGGAACAGGAAGATATACAACGGAATGTTGAAGACATATTTTTATCAGTTCATGGGACCAAAACCTCCAAGGAGGGGTGACAGGAACCATGAATAATAATGAACTGAAAAGAGTTGCAGCCGGCACGATGGTGTTTACTGCTCTGTCACTTTCCCTGATGACAGGCAGGATTGCAACGAAAAATATATTGCTGACCGATGTCGTCGCAGCGACCGGCAAGCCCTGGGTAAGGGCTGATGCTGCCGCACAGCTTCTTGAAGACAACACTCGGGAAGGGGTGGCCGGAAGGACTGTTGCCCTTGATATATCATCTTTAAGCGCAGGTCTGGCGGATGCAGATGCAGACTTAGGCGCAGTGGACGTCACTCTGAAAACGGCTCTTTTGCTAAAAGACATATCCGAACAGGATAAGGAACATGACATAAGCTTTGTCTTTACCGGACTTGACGCAAATAATTCCGATAATGAGAAGAGCAGGTGGTTTGCAGGCAGAGATGGAGCCGATATTCTGGTGATACTTGACATCGATGATGAGAGCGACGAAGAAGAGGGCATGAGGACTTATTATAATGACAGATTCTTTTTAAACCGACTGTCCAATGCTGAATTTGCAGATATCATGGAGAGAAACTGCCTTGCGCTCACGCAGGATGACTGCCTCGGCATAGCTGCGTGCGGTGACGACGAAGAGGTACTTTACAGATCGCAGATACCTTCGGCATGCATCAGTATTAGGAGGCTGCCGGTGGCGGAGGATCAGGCACAGACACAGGCCTTTGATTACTCCCGGGATCTTGCGCAGGGAATTTACAACGGAATACTCGAAGCGTTTGGGGTGATGAAATGAGAATAGTTTTTGCAACCGGCAATAAAGATAAAATGAAGGAAATAAGAGACATACTGGGAGGGCTGAATGCTCAGATACTCTCGATGAAAGAGGCGGGAGTGGAGGCTGATGTTGAGGAGAACGGAAGTACCTTTTCTGAGAATGCCAGGATTAAGGCCGATGCCATATATGAACTTCTAAGGGACAAGGAGCCTTCAGCGGCAGATGAGACGATCGTACTTGCTGATGATTCGGGGCTTGAGATAGATTTTCTTGGCGGTGAGCCCGGTATCTACTCTGCAAGATATCTTGGGAAAGACACTCCGTATACTGAGAAGAACAGTATAATCCTCGAAAGACTGAAAGGTGTAAAAGACGAAGACAGAACCGCAAGGTTTGTGTGCGCAATAGCAGCCGCCCTTCCGGGAGGAAAAAAGCTTGATACCCGCGGGACAATGGAGGGAAGGATAGGTTATGAAATTGCCGGAGAAAACGGCTTTGGATACGATCCGATTTTCTTCCTGCCGGAATATGGAAAGACAAGTGCGGAGATCTCTCCCGATGAAAAGAACGCGATAAGTCACAGGGGCAAGGCGCTCAGGGCGATGGCGGAGCTGCTAAGGGATAACCTTTAATGAAAAGCTGTTGATGAAATTGGGATTAATGGTGGTTTTAACGGATGCATAAATATCTGGTAGTAAGTGACACTCACGGACATGACGACAATTTTTATAAGGTTCTTGATATAGAAGAGCCGCTTGATGGCATAATCCACTGCGGCGATTTTGAGGGATCTGAGGGTAGGTTTGCTCTGGCAGCTGACTGCCCCGTGTATTTTGTATCGGGAAACAACGATTTCTTTTCGGATCTTAGGCGTGAATTGGAATTTGACCTCGACGGGCACAGGGCATTTTTGTGCCATGGACACAATTATCTGGTTTCAATGGACCTTGAGAATATCAGGGCTGAAGGAATTGCAAGAGATGCGGATCTCATATTCTTTGGGCATACACACAGACCTGTCGCCAAAAATGTAGGAGGAGTATGGCTCTTTAATCCCGGAAGTCTTTCTTATCCAAGACAGGAGGGGAGGAGACCCAGCTATCTGATACTCACTATCGAGAATTCACAGATCTCATGTGAAGTGAAATATTTGTGACAGTCAGGATATTGTTTTAGTAAAGGAATGTAATGAGAGAAAAAGCAACAAAAATAAAAAGAGATGAAATATTCATTATTTTTCTTATAGTTGTTGGAATTATAGCTTTCTGGATCCCGTATTTCGGAGAGGGATTTACCAGGGGCGCTGAAAATCCGTTTCATTACGCAAGGATCATGACCCTTGCTGACAGCCTGCAGACCGGAATTTTCCCTGCTAAAATAAGACCTACCCATATGAAGCTCTTTGGCTATGGGATAGGCTTCTTTTATCCTGATATTCTTATATATCCGCCTGCTGCACTGATAGCGCTTGGTGCGAAATATGAGATCACCATCAAGATATATCTGTTTCTCATCACCCTTCTGGAGTCTCTTATTACATATAAGTGCCTTAAGCAGCTTACGGGGAACAGATGGATGGCACTTATCGGCGAGATCCTTATCCTGAATTCTGCGGTCAATGACCAGAATATCTTTGACGGCGGAGGTATGCCGCACCTTTTTGCATATCTTTTCATTCCTCTTGCCCTGTGCGGACTGCTGCAGGCGCTTGAGGATAAAAAGTTCGGATATATAGAGTATGCTTGCGGACTTACCATGGTACTTCTGACGCACAATATGATATTTCTGACACTTATGTTTGCGATGATCATAATAGTGCTGATCCATATTAAGAAGATTCTGGAAAAGCCTGTGATCTTGCTGAAACTTTTCGGGATAAGCTTTGCTGCGATGGTCTTTACGACAGCGTATTGGCTCCCTGCGATGGAGCAGGTTGCTCATATCAAGTTCATTGTGTTCAACGACAATGCGTACAGTGTTACCGATCACATCACTGATTTTTGGAAGATGGTCACGGACCATATAGGGATATTGTATTTTGGCCTGTTTGCATTATCGATTGTGCTTTACTTCCTTATGCTTATCAGAAAGAGGAGGATGCCGCTTGATATAACGTCAATTCTTGTTACTTCGGTTTTTATCATCTGGTTTATGTGCTCAAAGGCTGTATGGAACAGCGCTGTAGGTGAGGCGCTCAGCTTTTTTGAATATACAAACAGGTTTGAGTATCTCCTAGTCGTAATGATGGTGATGTTCATAGTCATGGCTCTTAGGGAGGCGCTGGATGAGTTCTCCTTAGGATCAGTGGTCAATGAAAAAACAGCGCTTATGGCTGCCCTCTGTGCAGTGGTGCTAATTGTCTCAAGATTTTCGGCAAGACCCGGGTTTTATAATCCCGCTGCTGAGGAACGTGAAATTCTGTATAAAGAGATGCTGATGGAGGGATATCAGGTATCCGGAGCGGAGTGGCTTCCGGTGGAGTGTGAGCCCTCAGCCTGCACAGAACCCGAAAATGCCAGGGCGGATGACGGCACCAGTGCTGACGGGTTCAAGCATGAGAATGCCAAATACTTTGAGGTGTGGCTTGATCTGGACAAAGAGTACTATGATATGCCCTATGTCTACTATTATGGATATAAGGCATACGTCCTTGATAATGACGAGAACCTGGTAGAAGAACTTGAAGTCGGCGAAGCTTATGATGACAACGGATATGTCCGCGTATTTATGCCAAAGGATCGCAGCGGAATCGGGCACGTAATGGTGACCTACAGAAAGACAGCTATTCAGAAGCTGTCCTATGCCATAAGCGCAGTATCTGCAGTTATACTGATGCTTATCGCGGGTCTGTATCTTGCAAGGAAAGCCAAAAGATAAAAATAAAAATATAATTTTAATGAAAGTTGTTGACAACATAGGAAAAATCATTATATAATATCTCTTGCGTTACGGCTTAAGCCAATAGGTTTGAGTAACGGGGTGTGGCTCAGCTTGGCTAGAGCACCTGCTTTGGGAGCAGGGGGTCGCAGGTTCGAATCCTGTCACCCCGACGCAAGATAAGTTACACGCGGGTGTAGTTCAATGGTAGAACACCAGCCTTCCAAGCTGGACACGTGGGTTCGATTCCCATCACCCGCTCTCGGATGATTTCAGATGAGAGCATCCTGTATGTGTCCGTAGCTCAGCTGGATAGAGCAACGGCCTTCTAAGCCGTGGGTCGGGGGTTCGAATCCCTTCGGGCACATTTGAAATGGGGATGC
>JAEEGL016811947.1_pt1 | contig 16433 bp, 15 predicted proteins | sample 9134231 | NCBI WGS metagenome assembly JAEEGL01 (sample SAMN16246548, study PRJNA631951) | gut metagenome | biome: gut microbiome; feature: rumen; material: fiber-attached | host: Bos | place: Iran: Karaj | collected 2018-10
CCAACAGTGGTTTTGGAGACCATTATTATACCATTTAACTAATCCCCTATGCGTTTGACACAAGATAAAGTATAACACTAGTCTTTTTTCTTGTCAATTAAATGGTTTTACATTATAATATATATAGATGAATTGGGAGAATAATAATATGGCAAATAATAAGAAGAAAAATAATGTTCATATAACTAGTGTAAAAAGTGATAGTGAAGTATTAAAAGAAGGTGTAGAAACAACTGTTGTTAATAAAAAACCTAATCAACCTAAAAAGAAAACAAATACTAATAATGGTACTAAAAAACCAGTTAAGAAAACACCAAATAATAAGAAAAAAACTACTAATAAAAAGAAAACACCAAATAAAACTAAAAAGACAGTTAAACCAGTAGTTAAAGAAGAAGAAAAAGTTGTTGAAGAACAAGTTATTATTAAAGATACACTAGGTATAGAAACTCCTGAAGTAGTTACAATAACAAAAGAACTTACTAAAGAAGAAATATCTGCTCAAAGAAAAGAGCGTAATCGTAAAAAATATGAAAAAGGTCAAAAGAAATATCGTGATAGTCAAGAAAAGAAAAAGATTATTGTAGAAGATAGAGTAGAAGAGACTAAAGAAGAAGTTAAAGAAGAAGTTCCTGAAGTAAAAGAGCCTGTTTCTATTAATGAAGAAGATTATGAAATAACTAAAAAAATAGTTCCAGTTGAAAATAAAAAGATAGAAAAAGAACAAAGAAAAGAAAAGAGAAAAACTAATCGTAAAACTTCAGGATTTACACAAACATTAACTAATATTAAAGAATTAAGTGTTAATAAGATAAATGATGTTCGTGAGATGACTAGTGATAATACTATACCATTAGGTAAAACTATTCATGAACAAAATAAAAGATCTAAAAGACTTATTAAAGAAGCTATTGTATATGCAATTATTCTTACTATAGTAGATATTTTATGTATCTTAATATTTGATTATTTTAACTTTTTACGTTTATTTGATATTAAAGCTTTAAATGTTATTATTACAATTATTATTTGTTTAATATTTAATTTCTTTGTAGCTTTCATGATAGATTATTTTGTTACTAATGTGTGGGTTACAAAAAAACGTAAGAAAGACGGTGAACAAGATGGAAATAATTGGGCTTTCAGAAGAAAACATCGCGAAGATTTCAAAAATAAAGAAGGAAAGTAAGTATTTTGCGGATTTCCGTCTTAAAAGTTATGATGTTTTTAAAGAAATAGAAGATCCTAGTTTTGGAGTTCATTATGATATTAATTTTGATGATATAATTTATTACAAAAGTAATGATGATAAAGTATCTAATGATTGGAATAAAATATCATGTAGTATTAGAAATGAATTAGGTGGATTAGGGGTTATTGATAGTGAAAAGAAAATGGATGGATTAGGTGTTCAATATGAAAGTGAAATGATTTATCACAATATGATTGAAGAACTTAATAAAAAGAATGTTATTTTTACATCCATAGATGAAGCTATTAGTAAATATCCAGATTTAGTTAAAAAATATTTTGGTAAAATAGTAAAGAGTACTGATAATAAATTTGCGGCTTTAAATGGTTGTGTATTTTCTGGTGGTAGTTTTATTTATATACCACCACATACTACACTAGATAGACCACTTCAAAGTTATTTTCGAATTAACTCTAAAAGAATGGGTCAATTTGAAAGAAGTTTAATTATTGTTGATGATGATAGTCATTTGCATTATATTGAAGGTTGTACTGCACCAGAGTATTCAGAATCATCACTTCATGCAGCAGTAGTAGAAATATTTGTTGGTAAAAATAGTAGTTGTCGTTATTCTACCGTTCAAAACTGGTCTAATAATGTTTATAATTTAGTTACTAAAAGAGCATTAGTAGAGGAAAATGGTGTAATGGAATGGATAGATGGTAATATAGGAAGTCATGCTACTATGAAATATCCAGCATGTATATTAAAAGGGGATAATTCAACTGGTACATGTATTACTATTAGTGTTGCTGGAAGTGGACAAGAACAAGATACAGGTGCTAGAATGATTCATATTGGTAAAAATACTAAAAGTAGAATTATTTCTAATTCCATTGCTAAAAATGGTGGTAATGCAACTTATCGTGGTAAAGTAGATATTAGAAAAAGTGCAGAAAATAGTGAAGCTTTTGTAGCTTGTGATAGTTTAATACTTGATGAATTAAGTAAAAGTGATACATATCCAGTTAATATAAATGGAAATGAAACTAGTCATATAATTCATGAAGCAACAGTAAGTAAAATTAGTGAAGAAAATCTATTGTATTTAATGACAAGAGGTATTTCTAAAGAAAAAGCTACTGAATTAATTATTTTAGGTTTTATAGATAAATTTAAACAAGAATTACCAATGGAATATGCAGTAGAATTAAATCAATTAATTAAAAGGGTTTTATAAAGAATAAAAAGAATAGGAAGGTTAATATGAGTAAAAAGTCAAATGTTATAATTTATGTTTTACTTGTTTTAATCACTATTCTTTTATTGTGGCTTCTTTTAAAAGACCGTGTTTTTGATAAAGAATTAATCTTTAAAGTTGATGAAAATATTGAAATAAAAATAGGTAATAATGAACTAATTAAATATGAATTAAATGAAGAATTAAATATTTTTTGGGAAAGTGAAAATGAATCTGTTGCAAAAGTAAATAATGGTGTAGTAACAGGAGTAGGTCTTGGTAGTACCAATATCAAAGCAACAATAGAAAAGAAAAAACAAAAAACAACAAGAGTAACAAAAGTATCAACATATTATGGAGATAAAGAAAGTAATCTAAATGAAATAATAGTACCAGAAGGAGAACTATTTATAACTAAAGGAGATAGTTACGAAATACCAATTAGTTATAATCCAAATAATGGTTATATAAAATCTATTGAATATAATGTAACTAACTCTAATATAGTAGATTTTGATGGAAAAGTAATTGCTAAAGAAGTTGGTGAAACAACGATAACTATTACGGTAAATAATAATATTTCTAAAAGTATAATAGTTAATGTTATTGGTAATAAAATAAATCCTGTTTTCTCTAAAAAAGTAGAGAATGTAATAGTTAATAAAGAAAGTATTACTTTAAACCCAAATAAAACACAACAGATTGATTATGAAGTTGAACCAAGTAATTCATTTATTAAAAGTATTAAGTGGGAAAGTAGTAATCCTAGTATAGCAACTGTTGATGATGGAGTAGTATTAGCTAAATCATTGGGTGAAGCAATTATTAAGTTAACAATTAATGATGAAATAACTAAAGAAATAAAAGTAATAGTTAATATTCCAGTAACAGCTCTTAGTTTATTATCTAATCCTAATTTAGTACTTAAAGTAGGACAAACTGAAACTATTAAAACAAGTATTGTACCTGCTAATGCAACAAATAAAACACTTAAATATGAAAGTACTGGTGGAGTAAGTATTGATAATAGTGGTGTAATTACTGCAACTTCTCCTGCTGCTGGAACAATAACTATAAAAACTATTGATGGAAATTATAAAAAAACAATCTCTTATGTTGTTAATCCAAAAATTGGTGTAGTTAATAATGTGGGTGGTATATGGGGTTATACTTCACAACTAGATAAAGTACCAACACGAGCAGATGCATCATTTTTCCAAAGATTAGCAAGTAGTGGTAAGGGTGTATTAAGTGGTAATATATATACATATAATGATGGTAAAACAACATATCGATATGATATATCTAAAAGTTCTTTAAGTGATGGTAGTAAAACTGTTTTAACTCGTATATATTATCCAGAAGGTGTTGATCTTAGTAAAGTAAATACATTTACTTTCTGTAATGGTACAGGTAGTGGTGCAGTTGGTTTTTCTGGTATTCTAAATTCACTTGATAAAGATAGAACACAGATGAAAACTAGTGGTATTATTATTTTGATTGCTTCAAGTGATGGAAAAGGATATAACCAAAAAGGTATTATTCTTGCTACTGAATTTGTTAAAAGTATCGTTAATCAAAAGCCTGGTGTTAAAAATGCAGTAGGTGCATATTCAGGAAGTGGAGAAGCAGTAGGATATGCAGGACATAATAGTAATTATGATCGAGTAGTTATCTTTAATTCATATCTTAAAGTATCTTATAACGAAAACTTAAAGAATAGAGAAATAATTGTATATTCACCAAATAATGATAAATTACAAGATGCAACAAAGAGTACATTAAATAATATGATACGTCATGGATTTACTAATGTTACAGTTATTAGTAATAATAGTTCTATAATTAATGATAGTAAATTTAGATCTAATTTCTTAATAGTAAATCCTGGTAAACAAATGGGTTCAGGACATGGTTATGTTAATATCCCACCAACTAATGTTTTCTCATATGCATGTAGATAAAAAAGAAACAATATTGTTTCTTTTTATTTTGTTATATGATAAAATAAAAATGAAATAATAAAGAAGGGTGTAATATGAAGAAGATTCCAAACAAAGTTATATATATATTACTAGCAATCATAGTAATTATTTTATTATGGCTTCTTTTAAAAGACCGTGTTTTTAATAAAGAATTAATCTTTAAAGTTGATGAAAATATTGAAATAAAAATAGGTAATAACGAACAAATTAATTATGAATTAAATGAAGAATTAAATATCGTTTGGGAAAGTGAAAATGAATCTGTTGCAAAAGTAAATAATGGTGTAGTAACAGGAGTAGGTCTTGGTAGTACTAATATCAAAGCAACAGTAGAAAAGAAAAAACAAAAAACAACAAGAGTAACAAAAGTATCAACATATTATGGAGATAAAGAAAGTAATCTAAATGAAATAATAGTACCAGAAGGAGAATTATTTATAACTAAAGGAGATAGCTATGAAATACCAATTAGTTATAATCCAAATAATTCTTATATAAAATCTATTGAATATAATGTAACTGACTCTAATATAGTAGATTTTGATGGAAAAGTAATTGCTAAAGAAGTTGGTGAAACAACAATAACTATTACGGTAAATAATAATATTTCTAAAAATATAATAGTTAATGTTATAGGTGAAAAGATAGATCCAATATTTTCTAAAAAAGTAACTGATTTAGAATTAGATGTTAGTGATATTACATTAAAACCAAGTGAGAAAAAAGAAATAAAATATAATGTTATTCCAGAAGGAGCTTATGTAAGAAATGTTAAATGGGAAAGTAGTAATCCTAGTATAGCAACTATTGAAGATGGAGTAGTACTTGCTAAATCATCTGGTGAAACTTTAGTTAAATTAACAATTAATGATGAAATAATTAAAGAAATTAAAGTATCAGTTATTATACCAGTAACCGGTCTTAATCTATTATCAAACCCTAAAATAGTACTTAAAGTAGGTGAACAAGAAAAAATAAAAACAAGTATTGTACCTGCTAATGCAACAAATAAAACTCTTAAATACGAAAGTACTGGTGGAGTAAGTATAGATAATAATGGTGTAATTACAGGACTATCTCCTGCTACAGGAACCATAGCTATTAAAACTCTTGATGGAGGTTATACTAAAACAATCTCTTATGTTGTTAATCCAAAGATTGGTGTAGTTAATGGTACAGGTGGAGTATGGGGTTATACATCACCTCTTGATAAAGTACCAACACGAGCAGATGAATCTTTCTTCCGAAGTTTAGCAAGTAGTGGTAAGGGTACTTTAAGTGGAAATGTATATTACTATACAGATGCTAATCATACATATAAATATGATATATCAAAAAGTACATTAAACTATGAAGGTCATAATATTTTAATGAGATTATATTATCCAGAAGGTGTTGATCTTAGTGAAGTAAATATATTTACTTTCATGGGTGGTTCAGGTGAACGTAATATGAGTGGATATTTTGCTCATTTAGACCAACATAGAGAAGAATTAAAAAGTAGTGGTATAGTTGCTTTAGTTTCTGCTAAAGAAAACTATAATGTAAAAGATGCTATTGGAACAACTACCTTTATAAGAAGTATTACTGGTCAAAAAAGTGATAGAAAAAATACTGTTGGTGTTTATTCAATGAGTGGACAAGCTGCAGGAGAAGCTGCTTTAAGTGGAATGTATAGTAAAATATTTATAGTTAATTCATATTCAGGTAAAATAGAAGAATATAAAAATATTGATGTTGTAGTATTTTCACCAGTAGGAGATTCAATGTTAAAAAATACTAGAACTACATTAACTCATTTAGTTAGAAGTAATTATACTAGAGTTACTGTTATTACTAATAATAAAGAATTATATGGTAATGAATTCTATAATACTAAATTCTTAATGGTTAATCCTGGATATCAAATGGGAAGTGGTCATGGATATGTTAATATATCTAAAGCTAATGTATTCTCACTTGCTAATAGTTAATGTAAAATAATGTAAAATTTTATGTTTTTAAAAATAAATAATTGCTTTTAAAAGAGCAATTATTTTTATATTTTAGTCTAATTTGAAATATTGTTTTTTGATATATTTTCTCAATAAAAAAAGCTATTTCCATTTTTTTGACACTTCCATATTCCTTTACTATGATTACCTTGAAAGGAGGGATTATGGTGAATTCAGTTATGTTAGTTGGTCGATTAGCTCAAGATATTGAAGTTAAAAAATTAGAATCTGGTAAAGAAGTAACTAAAGTAGCATTAGCAGTACCTAGAACTTTTAAAAATCCAGATGGAGTATATGAAACTGATTTCTTTGATTGTATTCTATGGGAAGGACTTGCTAAGAATGCCAGTGAATATTGTAAAAAAGGAGATACAGTTGGTGTTCGTGGTAGACTTCAAACATCAACATATGAATTAGATGATAAAACTAAAAGAAAAGTAGTTGAAGTTATTGTAGAAAAACTAACATTTTTATCTAGTAAGAAATCAGACCCTAAAGAAATAGATGGATAATCTATTTCTTTTATTATAAATTACATAAAATAATTGACAATAATTATATAAAAATGGTATGATATTTAAGTCGTTTGGAGTTGTACTCAAGAGGCTGAAGAGGCTCCCCTGCTAAGGGAGTAGAGTGGGTAACTGCTGCGAGGGTTCAAATCCCTCCAACTCCGCCATTTTAAAATATACCTTGTTTTAACAAGGTTTTATTTTGCAAAAATTTATATATATGATATATTGGTTGTGGAGATTATATGGAAAAAAAGGCTTTATTAAAAGATTATATATTAAGTATCATAATATTTATTGTTGTTGTATTAGCAGTTGTTTGGTTAATTAAATTAACTTTTGTATATACAGAGAAGATTAATGAATATGAGTATGATAAATTAAAACAAGATTCAATTGAGTATTTGGATAAAAATATAGATGAATTAAAAGAGTATGCAACACTAGTTCTTGAGACTAAACCACATAAATGTCCATCTTTTAATGGAATATCTTATTGTTATGATAGTGATAATTCCGTAGATATTATTCTTTATGAATTGGAAGAATATAAAAATTATCGTGGTCAACAATATTGGGGAATTATATATTCTGAAGAAGATATTTTAAATGGAAAAGATATGTGGGTATATGATCGTAAGAAAGAAGAAGGTTATGGCCATTTGATTGAATTAAAAATAAAAATAAGAGATAACTGGTATTTTCATTATACAGATTATGATTATGATGAAACTGATAAAATTAGTGATTATGTAAAGTCTTAATTTATTAAGGCTTTTTTCTTTACATTTAATGTACTGCATTGATATAATCAAAATAGGTGATATTATGGAAAATGTAGTTGGAATGATTAAATACAGTGATTTTGAGTTAGAGTTTTTAGAGAAGATGAATATTGTAAAAGAAGGGAACTCTCTAATGAATCTTAATAATGGTGTACCATTTACTCTTTATAGAGTTGAAAAAGATGTACATCGTAGTAAATATGATTCTGAAACATATGATCGTTATATTTTTAAAAGTAATAGTGTATTACTTGAATTTCATCGTGTTTTAGGTCAGCCTGATTATGTATCAGTTTATGTTTATTCAAGAGGTAGAGTATGTTATGCAGGTGAATATTATGACTGTGATATGAAAAAACAAGGTTGTAAATGTGATATTGATGATGCATACAAAAGTAGAATTATTGGTATACATGATAAAAACTATGAAAATGGTAGAACATATGAAGGTCATGTTTCTGTTGAACCAAAATTAGATGGTGATATAGTTTCTACAACTTATATTATGAGAACGGTAGATGGCGGTTCAACTATTAAGCCACATGTAATTGAAAGTACTGAAACTAAGATTTTAGATGATGTATATCATTGTCATTCAGCCTCACCAGTACCGCCTTTAGAGTATATTGCTAAAACCAAAAACTTTGATAAAGTATTAACTGAAGGAATTGAATATGAATTTCTTCGTGAACCTAGAATTGTCTCTTATTATAAAAAATTTATTCCAATGTTAGTAGAAGCATATGATAGATCATTAAAACTCAGAAAAAGTGAACAAAGACAAGAAAGACATAGATAATAAAAAAGAATGCTATTTTGCATTCTTTTTCTTTATCGCAAGTATTGCAAGTATTAAACCAGTTATTAATACTATTAAGTAGAAACTAATACCACGGGATAATAACATTGCTGAATCAACATAATTCTTAGCAATTATTGGATTATATAATATTGAGAATCCAGTTTCATTAACACCTACTGTTCCTGGTAATGGTAGTATTGAAACTGACAAATATAAAAATGATTGTAAACTAGTTATTCTAATATAATTTAAATGTTTTATACCAAGTGCTAAATATACAAAATAACAAACACTATGATATGAAATTAATTGAAGTGCACTAGTTATAAATGTTTTAATCATTAAACCACGATTATTTATTATAACTTTAGCACTATTATGATATTCTTCTAATTGCTTTTCTATTTTCTTTTTAAATTTATCTGCTTTAGCATCATTAATTGCTTTAAATACTTTATATACTATATTAACAACTTTTTGTGAAGCTTTTTTAGAAAACATTGCAAATAGTGTTACAGTAATTATTAAACAATTAACTAATAATCCGATAAAGAAGAAATATTCTATGAAACCTAAATTACTAATATAATCATAGTTCATTATATAACCAAATAATCCTAAAGTAGACATCATTGTTAAATATGCAAATGATTGTAAAAGAATAGCTATAGTTGCATTAGTATATTTAATGTTATCTTTATGCATATATAGTACTTGTACTGGTTGACCACCAGTAGCTGCTGGTGTTATTGCACTAAAGAAGAAACCAACTATACCATATTTAATGGCTTGTTTAAAAGTAACTTTTTCTCCTAAAGCTTTTAGGGTACGATAACTATTAATTGATTCAAATATTATATTTCCACAAGCTAAAATAACAGCTACTAATATAAACCATAAATTAGTATATTTAATAGCTTCTTGAATACCTTTACGATCTATTTTCTTAAAGATAAAATAATAAGTTAGAATAATTAATAAAGCAAAGAAAGCAGCATTCTTTATAAACTTTGTAGTACTTTTTTTCTTTAATTCTTCTTTATTTTCAAGTTTTAATAAAGTATCTTTTTCTTCAGCTAAATCTTTTACTAGTTCATCTTCCATTTTTACCTCATTATCTTTATAAGTATATCATATTATGAATAAAATTAATATAAATTTAAGTTAATTTTAATAATTTTCTTTAATTTATTAAAACTTTATTGTATAATATCTATCGTAAAGAAGGAGAAATTATAAATGAAAATATTAGCAGTAAATTGTGGTAGTTCTTCTCTTAAATTCAAGATGTATGAAATGCCAGAAGAAAAAGTATTGATATCAGGTCTTTTTGAAAGAATCGGAGAAAAGATGTCTGCATATACAATTAAATTAGATGATGAAAAATATAGTAAGGAATTAGAACTTCCTAATCATAAAGTAGCTTTTGAAATACTTGTTGAAGAACTAAAGAAAAACAAGATTATTAGAAAACTAGATGAAATTAAAGGAATTGGTCATAGAATAGTACAAGGTGGAGATTACTTTGATAGAACTGTTGAAGCTGATGATGATGCAGTAGCTAAGATTGATGAATTAGCACAACTTGCACCTCTTCATAATAAAGCAGCTATTACAGGTATTAATGCAGCTAAAGAAGTTATTCCAAGTGCATTTGAAGCAGTTACTTTTGATACAGCTTTCCATCAAACTATTGAACCAGTAAATTATATGTATGCAGTACCATATGAATGGTATACTGATTATAAAGTAAGAAAATATGGTGCACATGGTACTAGTCATAAATATATTGCTTCAAGATTAAATAAATTACTTGGTAGAACTAATACTAAACTTATTACTTGTCATATTGGTAGTGGTGCTAGTATTTCAGCTATTAAAGATGGTGTATGTATTGATACATCAATGGGATTAACTCCAAATGCTGGACTTATTATGGGTACACGTTGTGGTGATGTTGATACATCAATTCTAACTTATATGATGCAAAAAGCAGATATTTCACCAAAAGAAATGGATACTATTTTAAATAAGAAGAGTGGTTTACTTGGTATATCTGGTGTATCTAATGATTCAAGAGATATTGAAGATGGTATTAATAAAGGTAATGAACGTTGTGTACTTGCACAAAGAATGTATGTAGAAAAGATTATTGATTATATAGCAATGTACTACTTTGAATTAGGTGGAGTAGATGCCATAGCATTCTCAGCAGGTGTTGGTGAAAACTCAATTAGAACAAGAGTAGATATTATGGAAGGACTTAAAGTACTTGGTGTAATTCCAGATTATGAAGCAAATAATTGCCGTGGAGAAGAAGTATTAGTTACTACACCAGAATCTAAAGTTCCATGTTATGTTGTTCCAACAGATGAAGAGATAATGATTGCAAGAGAAACATACAACTTATGTGAATAATAGAAAGGGGGACTTTATGTTCCTACAAATATATGAACTAATTAAAAAATATGAAAATATTGTTATAGCGAGACATATTGGGGTTGATCCAGATGCGATGGCCTCATCTTTTGCTTTGAAAAATAGTATTTTATTAACTTTTCCAGATAAACATGTAAGACTTGCAGGAACTGGTAGTAGTAGATTTTCATATTTTGGTAAATTTGATAAACAAGAAGATGTTAAAGAAAATACACTTTTAATTGTTACTGATACACCAGATTTAAAAAGAATAGATGGAGTAAGTGACGTAACAAAGTTTAGTGATATTATTAAAATAGATCATCATCCATTTATGGAGAAGTTTTCAGATAATAGTGTTGAGTATATTGATGTTAAAGCAGGTAGTGCTAGTCAAATAGTATTAGAACTTATTTTAAATACCGATTTATTAATGGATAAGCAAATAGCTGAACAAATATTCTGGGGAATAGCTTCTGATACTAATAGATTTATGTATAATGATTGTACTAGTAAAACATTTCATTTAGTTGGTGATTTACTAGATAAATATGATTTAGATTTACAAAAATTATATGAGCCACTATACGCAAGGCCATTTGAAGAAGTAAGACTAGAAGGTTATATAGCTCTTAATATGGAAGTTACTGAAAATGGAGTTGCTTATATTAAGATAAGTAATCAAATTCTAGAAGAATATAAAACTGATGCAGCTGCTCCTGGTAATATGATTGGTAACTTTAATTATATCGATGGTATTATCGTTTGGATGTTTATTACTGAAGATGTTAAAAATGGCAATTATCGTATTTCTATTAGAAGTCGTGGTCCAATTGTAAATACTGTAGCTGAAAAATATAATGGTGGTGGTCATAAGTTTGCTTGTGGAGCTAGATTTACTGATATTAAATTAGCTGATGATTTAGTTAAAGATTTAGATGAATTATGTGCTAAATATAAAAAAGAAAAAGAAAAGAGGGAAGAAAATGAAGATAGTTAATGCATTTTTAAAAATTATAGCTACTCGTGTTAGTCAGTATCCAACTGATGAATTACCTGAATTTCTTTTAGTAGGTAGAAGTAATGTTGGTAAAAGTAGTTTTATAAATACACTACTTAATAAAAGAGGATTAGCAAGAACAAGTGCAACTCCTGGTAAAACTCAAACAATTAATTTTTATTTAGCTAATAATACTTTTTACGTTGTTGATGTACCTGGTTATGGATATGCACAAGTTAATCGTGAACAACAAAAGAAAATGGGTTTAATGATTGAAGATTATCTAGAAAATAGAGATGAGTTAAAAAGAGTATTTATGATAGTAGATTTTCGTATTAAACCAACAGAAGATGATATACTTATGTATCAATTCTTAAAATACTATGATATTCCAGTTACAATAATTGTTAATAAAGCTGATAAAGTTGGAACTAGTAAGAAAGAGAAAAATCTTAAATTAATTAGTAAAACAATTGACTTAGCACCAGGTGATGATATGATAGAATTCTCTAGTGTAAGCAAAAAAGGAAGAGAAGAAGTATTAGCTAAAATAGAGAGTTTAATAGTAGAGACAATATAGCCGTAAAATGGCTATTTTTTCTTTGTCTTTTTCTTGACAATTCATATATAATATTTTACAATTAAGTTGATACTAGAGGAGGATGTTATGGGATTAGACAAATGGAAAAATAGTATATTTGGTAACAAAGATGATGAAGTAGAAGAAGAGGATAATGAAATATATACTGGTAAGAAAACTAGTAAAGATGCATTAAAAGCAATGGGTGGCGACGGTAATAAAATGATTTTATTTGAACCACGTGCATATTCTGAAAGTCAACAAATAGCTGACTATTTAAAAACTAGTAATGCAGTTATTGTTAACCTTAAAAGAGTAACACCCGATCAAGCTAAAAGAATTGTTGATTTCTTGTCAGGAACTCTTTATGCAATTGAAGGTGGACTTCAAAAATTAGGTGGAGGTATTTTCCTTTGTACACCTAGCTCTGTACCTGTAGAAGGTAAAATAAGTGATGATAAAGATGCAAAAGCAAGTGCAGTTAAAAAACCAAAACAAGAAAAAGATGATGATGAAATAGATTGGTAAAATAGTCTTCGGACTATTTTTTGAAATAGGTGATAAATATGGATAATAATAATGAACATGTAACTCCAACTATTAATTTTGATGCAGCAATGTCTTCAGAAAAAGGATCTGAAAGAACAAGTATGGATGATGTTTTAGAAAGATTATATGGAGAAGCTAATCCAGAGGATATAGTATATAAATATATTCATACTATTTTAACTGGTAATCCTTTGGAACAATTATTTGAGTTTAATCATTTATCAGATACTCAAAAAGAAGCTATTCTTGCATTACAAAATGAAGTAATAGAGCGTAATTTAGAAAAATATCGTCAAAGAGTTCAATCTTTAAATGATCAAATAAGTAAATTATCTAATGATAAACAAAGTTTGGAAGAAGAAAAAACTGATATATCTGAAGTAATAGGATATTTACAAAAAGAGGTTGATAAACTAAAAGCAGAAATAACTTCTTTAACAGAAAAAAAATTTGATCGTAAAAAAGAAGTAGAAGATTATTTTAAAGAAAAAATGGCTTCAGTTCAAAGTGATATTAATCGAAAAAAACAAGAATTAAGTGCTAGTATTGATGAAATGAAAGAAAATCTAGCTAAAGAAGTAGCTAATAGAGATGAAACAATAGGAAAATTAAATAGTCAAATAAATGCTTTGGAAAGAAGTATTAAAATTGAAGAACAACATCTTGCTGATGTTAAAGAAAAAGGAATTCACAAAGTTTGTGAAGAAATAAATGAAGAAAGAAGAAAATTAGCATCAGATGTATTGAAATTAAAAGCTACTAAAGAAAGTCTTGAAACTTCAGTTACTGAACTTAGTGATTCATATAAGAATACTACATCTAAAATTAATAGAATAGTAAATGGTGATGCTGAAACTGTTGAGTGGGAGCAAATATCAAGTGATGATCCAATATATTCAACATCAACACGTACGATAGATGAGTATATTAGAACACTAAAAGAAGCTTATGCAGCATTTGAAGGAATATCTTATGAAGAAAGTAATACGATATTTAATCAATTAGCTCCCGGATTAAATCAACTTCACAACGTATTATCAGAGAATTTAAAAAATGTTTATTATAGAGATGAAAATGATAAATTATCAAAGTGTGAAGCAGCAAGAAAAATACTTGCTACCTTAAAACTTCCAAAGTATTATGGTAAAGGTGCTAAGAGAAAAACAACTGTTAATCCAACACTTGAAATGATGAAAAGAGAAATAGAGTTTCAAAAACAATCTCTTGATGCCGCAGCTAAACAACGTGCAGCTGAACATCAATTAGAAGTGTTTATTGAAAAAGCAAGTGAGATTTTACCTAAAGAAACACTTGATGAATTAATGAATGCTGTTTTAAATGCAGAAACAACATCAACAAAAACTAAATAGTCTTTTGACTATTTTTTTATTGCTCAAATATTTCTTTTATGTTATAATACAAAGCCATTGGGGGATATTATGGAACATGATTTAACATATGAAAAAAGAATATTAGATTGGTTAGGTTATACTATAGAAGAAAAAGATAATAAATGGATTGTTAAAGATAATAATTCTAAAGAAGTTGGATATATTGAATATGGACCAATTAATTATGATCCAAAGGACTGTTATATAGTTTGTTATGGTAAAAAAATAGGTTATCATATGGTAATTGATAGTGATACTATTAAATGCAATTCAGCAAGAGATATTGATCATAAATTATATTATATAGTTGTTAAAGGTGTTGGAGATTTATGGTTAAGACTAGGTGATAAAATAGATTATCCAATGACTGAACAATTTAATTTATTTAGTGATATATATGGAAACTATTCTTTAGAAATTGATGATTGTGGATACGAAGATGGAATTATTAATAGTGGAGCACATAGTGTAAAATTTGACTATTATTATGATATTAATGGTTATTCAGTACATGAACATTCTCATTTTAGAAATAAAGAATATAGTGAAAATAATGCATTTAAAACATATGAATTTGGTTTAAGTTATAAAAAAGAAAATGAAGAAGGTAAATCAGATGGAAAAGAGTTATTTGCATTTACTGAAATTGATGACCCAGAACAAACATTACATATAGATGAAAGAGATTATAAAACTGATGAATTTACAACAAGAAATGAAGAAAATAAAACAATAGAAGAATTTGCTATTGAAGATGGTAGAGGAATTGAATTATTTAAAAGATTAAGAAAGTTAACAAATGAAATTCTTCCATTTAATGTAGATGTTTTTTATGAAATATTAAAGGATAGTATTGAAGAATATAAATTAGAAATATTGTTTGATGAGGAAAAAGAAAAAACAAAATAGGGGGAAATATGAAACGTTATGATAGTGAATATGATAGTTCAATTGAAAAAGAAATGGAATTTATTAAATTCCTTGGCTATCATGTAGATGATTGTAAACTTAGTGGTAACTGGGCAATACTTGATGAAAATAATAAAGAAATTGGTTCATTAACTAGTGATGGTGAAATATATCATACAATTATTGATAGCAATAAAGTACATTATGATAATGAAGGTGAACTTACTGGATGTTATTTTAAAGCATTTTCATATGATATAAAAGGAAAAGGACATGTTAGACATCGATTAACTAAAGATTGTGGTTCAGGAACATGTAGATTTTTAGAATATAGTGATGGTAAAATGAGTATAGCTATTACAGCTACTTCTCATGGTAGTAAACATTTTGATGTTAGTTACTCATTTAAAGAAAAAGGTTGGGAAATGCATACTAGTGTAGAATATAGTTATGAAAGTGGTAAATATAAATATTGGGATTCTCTTAAATCTGAAATATTAGGTATAGATGATTTCTTACATATTTACACTGATCCACCAACATTTGATTATGATCCAACTAAAAGTTTACCTTATACAAAAAGTGTTAATTACGAATGGGAAACATTTGAATATGATGGAACGGTAGAAGATTTTGCTAAAGAACATCAAAAGGGAATAGAATTAGTAGATAAAGTAAGAAAAATTATTAATGAGATTATGCCTCATGATGGTGATGTTCTTGATTATATGTTTAGTGAAAATATTGTTAATGTATGTAGATTTAATATATTTTTCCCAAATTATCAAAAAGAAAGTGAAAAGACAAGATAGCTTAGGCTATCTTTTTTATTGAATAAAAACAATATCAATGCTATAATAAAAAATGATAGGATAGGAGAGAAATATGAAAGAATTTGTTAAGAAAAAACGTGCTATTATTCTTTTAACAATTGGTACATTATTAATTGTTCTTTCATTGTGTCTATTATTATATGATCGTATTCAATTATTAAAAAGTAATGTATTTGCAGAAGTAGAAATGGAAAAATATCGTGAGCGTGGTGAAGATAGTGATGTTCCAGAAGAGGAAGAAGA
>JAEEGL010564133.1_pt1 | contig 16432 bp, 40 predicted proteins | sample 9134231 | NCBI WGS metagenome assembly JAEEGL01 (sample SAMN16246548, study PRJNA631951) | gut metagenome | biome: gut microbiome; feature: rumen; material: fiber-attached | host: Bos | place: Iran: Karaj | collected 2018-10
GTTTCGAATATCTATGCCTTTTATTTTTTAGTATAGTATTCAATTTAATATGGGGTTGTAGCTCAGCTGGTAGAGCACCTGACTTTTAATCAGGTTGTCGGGAGTTCGAGCCTCCTCAGCCTCAGCGTTAGAAAATAGCGAGAATCCTTAGAAAATAAAGGGTTTTCGCTATTTTTCTTTATCCTTAAAAGTGGGGCAAAGTAACCGAAAGTGGGTAGTAATAGATGTCCGTTTGCGTCCGTTTTGATGTTTTTAAAAACATAATGTCCGTTTTGCGTCCGCATCAAGCGAGTGTTAAATCCGCTATAACGTCCTCTATATTTTCTTTATCCATGACGATGTGACTATAGACATCTAATACCATCTTTTCTTTGTCTCCCAAAATCTTAGCTATCATCTTTGTGGATATTTCTGGAACACGGTAACAGAGAGTAGTGCAGAAGTTGTGTCGAAAGATATGTGGTGTCAAATCATCTATAGGTGGCTCACCTCTATCTCGTTTGTAAGGATTGTATCCAACAGCTTTGTTAAGCGATGTTGTTATGGATTCCCACATTCTCCTGAAAGCGTTGGCGGTCATCATATTGCTTGTCTTACCGTGTATAAGAAACTCGTCTTGACATTGTTCCACGTATGGCCTCAGATGCTCAACGGCTTCTTTAGATAACGGTATGGTTCGGATTCCGTTATCTGATTTAGGATATGGTTTGAGCTCAGAACCGCCTCGAGTAAATATAATAACCTTACTTACTGACACAACGTTCTTCTTGAAATCAAAATCACTTACTTGCAGCGCAATAGCCTCACCTCGCCTTACTCCACAATAGAATAGAACATCTAAAAGAAAGCGTTTCATGTCGTCCAGTTCTGCGTCCTGTATAGCCTGTTTTTCTAGCTCTGTAAGCGGTCTTTTTTCGGGCTTAATATACTTAGGCATAGAAATATCAGAGCATATATCTTCAAGGGCATTTTGAGGCAATATTCGCTCTCTAATAGCACTCTTTATAATTTGTTTAAACGTAAGTGCAATTTGCTCACAGGAGCGTGGGTGTTCAGAATGTCGATTGATGACCTCTTGTAGATGTGAATGTCTGATTTGAGTTATTGGAAGGTCGAGTTCTGAGAAGTTCCCCGTGATGATGTAGTAATACATCTCTTGGGTGTTCTTTTCTTTTGTTGCCTTTGAGACCTCGAGCCACTTAAGAGCATATTCATAGAACGTTAAATCAGAGTATACAGTTGCCTGCTTGCTATCTCTAGCGGAGATAAACTCTGCAACTTTTCTTTCGAGATCTGCCGACGACTTACCAGACGATATGAGCTTCCTGTGTTTTGTTCCATCGTCGTTGTAAGTGCCGTCCCAAATCTTGGCCTCAAACCTTCCTCTACTATTTCTTTTATATTTTGCTGTAGCCATATTTTAAGACTCCTTTACAAAATCGTAATACTGTTCTTTGATTTTACCTATTTCACGTTTTCTGATAGGGACAATAGAGCCGTCCGTTAAGATAAAAGATTTGTCTGCTTGCAGGACATAATCCATATTTATTAAATAGGATTGATGGCACCTTAGAAAATGGCTATCGTCTAACTCGGTTTCTATATCAGATAGCTTTTTGTAAATTGTATAGTCGATATTCTCCGCACAATGGATAATACATTGTGTTTTATAAGATTCAATGTACAAAATTTTAGAACGCAGAATATTAACTATCCTGTGATGTGTGCTAATAGTGTAATAGGAGCGCATCTGAGAGTTAGATAGTATTCGGTCTAAAGTGTCATAGATTTTGGAAATATCGTAAGGTTTAAGCAGATAACCTCGAGCATCAACATCGTAAGCCTCTATTGCGTGGTTCTTATCGCTAGTGGTAAAAACAATAATTCCATCAAAGTTTAGTTCCCTTAATTGTTTGCAAATTTCAATTCCGTTCTCGTTGCGTTTGTTTCTTAAATGAATATCCATAAAAATAATATCTGGAAAGATATAATTATTTTTGAAATCGTCAACCAGGGCTTTGCCATAAATATAAGCATCAATAGAACAAGGCATATGTCGGTCGTTGAAATACTCTGCTAATATTTCTTTTAGCGTATCTTGATTAGCTGCCTTATCCTCGCATATAAAAACTTGAAATTTCATAAAATCCCCCATGTAAAAAAATACAATTTAATGTGACGTTTTTACAATTTTCTCTATCCAATACCCCCAAATTGATATATTCAAAACATAAATTGGAAGGGGGTTGTTATGGAAAGAGATTACTACGAAAAAGAGATAAACAAATTACTAAGCGAATATCAAAACGACAAGGTAAGCCTTGTCAACTTCTATCAATCACGCATTGTAGAATTGGTGTTTAAGATAGAAGATGAAAGATACCTCATGGAAATATACAATCTCGCTAAAGCGTTAGTTGCGGAATAGCTCGGCGGATTGTTTTAAGTAGTCTACAAATTTAGGTCTTTTATTTGGTGGAATTGACAAGTAAATATCAATAAGCTTGCTAAAACTCTTGTCGTTCTTGGCAATAAGTGAGCCTATTTTACTTGCTATTGTGGGTTGAGTTATAGGGTTATCGTCTATATCAGCCCATCCCATCAAATAAGCAGGAGTACAATCTAGCGCCTCTGCGAACTTTACAACTCTATCTGACGTTATGTTATTCCCATTCTTTTCAACGTTGCAAATTGCAGACTTATTCTTGTATCCCATCCTATAAGCGAGCTCAATCTGAGTATATCCGAGCTCTTTTCTTCGGTCTCGAATACGTTCCCCTATTGTCATATATTTTCACCTCCAACTACATAATATAAAAAGTATAAAAAAAAATCAACTTTTAGGGTTGACATCAGAGTGTACTTGATTTAATATGTCACTATGAGCGGTACACATTAAGGTGTACTAGAAAGGAGGCTTGAATGGTAGATACAAAATTGCTTGATGAAAAAATCAAGGCTAGCGGTATTAAGGTTTCATTCTTAATCAAGCAATTAGGGCTCTCTCCACAAGGATTTTATAAAAAGAAGAACGGCAAGACCAAGTGGCGAGGCGCTGAGATGTACGTCGTAAAAGACGTGCTTAGGTTGTCTGAGTTGGAGGCTCAGAAAATTTTTTACCCTGAAAGTACACTTGAAGATGTACCGAGGTGAGAAGCATGTTAAGAATTGAAAAACACGAAATTGAACACAGCGGCGCAACTCCTGAACTGTTAACAGACACAAGTATGATACTTGATTTTATCTACGACAGATTAAAAGGAGAAATCGGACACTTTGAAGCCGCAAAGATTCTATTAAAACTTCCGCTTCTGGTTTTGAAGCGAAAGAGAAGGGAGCGAAAAGATGGAATATCCAAGAGCGGTAATGCGAAAACAGGAGCTTGTTGACGAGTTAGGGTTTTCGGAATCCTTCCTAGATAGGGCTTACAGAAGCAAAGGTCAAAAGTTTGCGTGGAAAACGGGAAACAGAGCCAACTGCCCTATTGAATTTGATACAGCGGAATTTGAGAAATACAGATTGACTCAATGTGGCTTAGCACGATGAAAGGAGAGGGCATGAAGAATTACAGAACAGTATATGAAGTACCTGTAGAAATCAGACTTAAGGCAAAGATAATAACTACAGCCTATTCAGAAGAAGAGGCAGGTAACAACGTTATGTTTGACTATGAGAACTCTACATTGACAGATTTTCTAAGCAATTACGATTTTGAGGTTACAACGTTTGATATGGATTATCCAGAGATTCAAGATGAACCATGGTAAAAAAGAAAGCCCATAAGCAAGGGACGCTTATGAGCTAACAAACACATTTAAATGATAACAAAAAAAGAGGAGAGATTCAATGATAGATGCAAAGGCTTTAGAAGCTGTAAATAAGAAACTTCAAACAATAGACGTGAAGGGTAAAGCTTACGTCCAAGTTAACGAACGTATTAAAGCGTTTAGAGAGATTTGTCCTTGTGGCTGCATCACTACCGAGATAGTAAAGCTCGAGGACGGAGTAGTAACAATGCAGGCCACAATATACAACGAAGATGGCAAGCCGCTTGCAACAGGATTGGCTCAAGAGAAAGAACAAAGCTCATTCATCAACAAAACATCATATATAGAGAACGCAGAAACATCTGCTGTAGGTCGAGCTTTGGGATTCCTGGGCATCGGTGTAGATGGTTCGATGGCATCGGCTGACGAAGTGGCAAACGCAATCATCAATCAAAACAAAGGCACATCAAGAGAGACTCCAGAAGAGGCGATTAAAAATCAGGCCATGAGAGAAAATGTAGACCCTGTTTACCTGCCTACTGAGGACGGTGCAGTTACAAAAGAACAATGGGCGAAACTTAAGTCCGAGATGGCTAGAACAGGCATAGACGAAAAGGTGGTTGTATCAATGTTTAACGTATCAAATATTAAAGATATGACCCAAGGGCAAGTAATTACAGCCTTAAACAAATTTGCAAAGACAAAGGATAAGCAAAATGGAAATTAAAGCCAAGCTCAAAAACGTATATCAAAACATCATAGACGATTGTACCGAAGCTGTGTTTGAGGTTCCTAACGCAGAATTAGCTGATCTAAATGGAAAAGAGATTCGCTTAACCATTAAAGAGTGGAAAGAGAAGCGGTCACTAGATGCAAACTCGTATTGTTGGGTTCTATGTACAAAGCTTGCGGAGAAGCTCAAGACATCTAAAGACGAGGTCTACGAAGAGTGTATTCAAAAATACGGATATACGGACGACGAGCCTATAACAATAACAGTTAAAGCAGAAGTAGATATGAGCATGATAGGCGGCCATTGGAAATATCTTAAAGATAGCGGCGATGGCAAATTTAAAGCTTATCTAAGACTAAAAGGTTCGAGTGAATACAACACAAAAGAGATGGCGCATTTCTTGGATATGGTTATCGAAGATTGCAAGGAACAGGGCATCGAGACTATGACCGAAAATGAATTATTAAAGTTAAAGGAGACGTGGAAAAACAATGAATAAAGTTATTTTATTAGGAAGATTAACAAGGGATTCAGAGGTTAGATACAACGGGGAAAAGGCGGTTGCAAAAGGTTCAATAGCAACTGACCGAAAATTCAAAAAGGATGGGGAGCAGACAGCAGATTTTATTAATTATGTTGCTTTTGGCAAAATCGCTGAGTTTTTGGAAAGATACGGAAAAAAAGGAGTTAAGTTTGCAGTTGAGGGACGCATACAGACAGGCAGCTACACAAACAAGGAGGGCCAGAAAATATATACAACAGACGTTGTGATTGAGGCTATCGAGTTTGCAGAGTCTAAAGGAGAGACTAAGCCAGATCCACAGCCAACCAATGATGGTTTCGTAAACATGACAGATATTGACGAGTTACCTTTTAACTAATTTTCGAGAAGGGGGTTAAACATGAGAAAGATAACATCTCAGGATGTAAGGGTTTTAGATTATTTAAAGGCGCACAAGACAATAACAAGTCAAGAGGCATTTAGGCACTTAGGGGTTACAAGGTTGTCGGCAATCATATTTAGATTAAAACACAACCAAGGTTATAACATCGAGACTTACACAATACACCCCACAAACAGATTTGGAACCAAATGTAACTGCGCCGAATATCACTTAATAGAAAGCGAGGAATAGAAATGAAGGCAAATACAGTATTGGTTGATATAAACGAGGTTAAGGTTGATCTATGGAACAGATTAAGAGAGGTTGCTGCAGATGATAAAGCAACTGTTAAAGACCTATTAGTTGAGCTAAGAGGCCAGATTGTTCTTATTGATGAATTAGAGGGAGTAAAGGAGATATAAGCAAGAAATGGCTGAGAATAAACGTTATTATTGGCTACGTTTAAAAGATGATTTTTTTAGCTCGAAGCGAATAAAAAAACTAAGGAAGCTAGGGGCTGATTACTTAATTATCTATCTCAAAATGCAACTTAAAGCACTTAAAACAGATGGTTATTTATATATTACAGGAATAGAGGACAGTATAGCAGATGAAATAGCCCTAGACATTGACGAGGACACAGACAAAGTGCAATTAACTTTATCTTATTTACAGGCATGTAGCTTATTAGAAATCGGAGACGATGGCAATATTCTATTACCTTATGTAGAGGCATTGACAGGCTCAGAAACCGCATCTGCTCAAAGGGTTAGAGAACATCGAGAAAGAAAAAAATTGTTACAATGTAACACCGATGTAACGCAACTGCAACAACATTGTAACGTAGAGAAAGAGATAGAGAAAGAGATAGAGACAGATATAGAGAAAGAGATAGAGATAGAAAGACCCACGCACGTAAAAGAACCAAAACATAAATACGGAGAATACAACCACGTATTGTTAACAGATAGTGACAGAGAGCGCTTAGTAAATGACTACGGAGAGGATTCCGTACATGCTGCAATCAAATACCTTGATGAATATATCGAGACAAGCGGAAAGAAATATAAGAACCACTATTTAGTAATGCGTAAATGGGTATTCGATGCAATCAAGGAACGTAAAGGAAAGGCCCAGACACTTTGGGACGAATGGAAAGACGCTTAAGGGGTGCTGTATGACAAGGGAAGAAGTTAAACAACTATTAGCAATAATACAATCAGCTTTTCCTAACTTTAAAGTCGCAGACAAAACAACGGCTGTAAACGCATGGCTCATGTTACTTGAAGAATATCAGGCCGCAGATGTGATGCTCGCATACAAAGCATTTTGTAAAAATGACAATAGCGGATTCGCCCCTAGTGTATCTCAACTAATAAGCCAACTTGAAAAGCCCAAAGAACTAGCGGTGATGGACGACGCTAAAGCGTGGGATTTAGTTAAAAAAGCAATCATGCGTAGCACGTATCACTCGCAAGAAGAATTTGACCGCTTACCACCTACAATTCAAAAAGCAATAGGCTCGGCAAACATGCTTTACAGTTGGGCCATCGACGAGAACTATGCAGACGGGGTTATAAGTAGTCAGTTTCTGAAAAATTACAGGCAAGTTTGTCAAAGGCAAAAAGACTATGACAGATTACCTCGAGAGCTGCAAAACAGGATTGAAGGGTTTATTGAACAATGCCCACGACTTGAAGATGGAGCTTTGTTGATAGGCTCAACCAGATCGGTACAACCAAAAACAGTAAATCCTGAGCCTGCAGGGACATACACAGAGAAGTTAAAGGAGAAGTTAGATGCTGATAACGAAGATTTGTAAAAGATGCGGTGTAGAGTTTGATGGATACGGCAGAGCTTGTTACTGCAAGGATTGTAAAAGACAAGTAATGAACGACTATCAAAGGGGCTACAGAGAACGCAACCGAGAGAAGTGTAGAAGGTCTATACGTGAATATATGAGAGATTATTCAAAGGGGATTAAGAGATGTACGAATACAAGATAATCATTGACGGAGAGCCAGTAGGCAAATCAAGACCCAGGTTCGCTCGAGGACACGCATATTCGCCTCAGAAAAACAGAGAATACGAGAAGATAATAAATAAGTCATACGACGGATTAAAACTCGAGGGAGCGGTAAATTTGAGGCTTACAGCGTACTATCAAAAACCTAAAAAATGCAAGACTTTATATCCAACTAAAAAGCCTGATATAGACAACGTGGCAAAGATAATCATGGATTCATTGAACGGGGTTGCATACGACGACGACAAGCAGGTAATTAATCTATCAATCGTTAAGCGATGGACGGACGATTATCCTCGAGTAGAAATAACAATATCTGAGGTAGTGGAATGAAAAGCATAGTAACTGAACATCTAAATATATGTGCCGTATGCGGCAAACCTGCTGAGTGTTCCCATCATCTCGTGTTCGGCATGGGGTTGCGCAGGTTGGCAGATGCTGACGGGTTGATATTACCTATGTGTAATAAATGCCATAACATGGCGCAGCAAAAGATATGTCAGATACACGAGAATCCATCGGCAGAGGCACTTAGCAAAATGGCAGGACAGCTTGCATGGGAGAAAGAATATTACAGATCAGATAAAAGCAACGACCCTGCGAGAGAAGCGTTTAGAAAACAGTACGGAAGGAGCTATTTATAAATGGCAAAAATATGTTTAAGCGATGATGGATTCTGGAAGCGCAAGAAATGTAACGATGAATGTGCATATTACGAAACTTGCATTTATAGAACAAACAAAGCTAAAGCCAAAGAAAAAGCTGCAGAGCTTAAGGAAACTGCGAAAAATCTAAAAGAATCTAACAGGCATGATATAGGCGAATTACAAATAATGCAATCCTACAGCCTTGATAGAAAGATTCGTCTTACATGCGAAAGAATTATGGCCTGGCATCAATGGTGGGACGGAAACGTATATATATCATTTAGCGGCGGTAAAGACTCAACGGTATTGCTTGACTTAGTAAGAAATGTATGCGGATTAAGCGATGTCCCTGCAGTATTTATTGACACGGGACTTGAGTATCCAGAAATCAGAGATTTTGTTAAGACTTACGATAACGTTGAGTGGCTCAGACCAAAGAAAAACTTTAAACAAGTAATTAAAGATTATGGCTATCCATTTATTAGCAAAGAGGTTTCAAACTGTGTATACGGAGCCAGAAAATACTTGACAAGTGTTAAGAAAATGGAATCCGCTTTAGCAAGCAAGCAAGCAAGCAAGCAAAGATTCCGTATGCCTGCTATATGGCAGACCTGCTAGGAATAGACAGGAGACAGAACAAAGAGAATCCAGAATACAAGGAATTACAAAAGGGAGTTATCCCTAGCGGAAGTAAATACCGTTTTGACAGGTTAAACGGAGACCTTAAAGACAAGAACGGAAAGCCAAGTCAGTTTAATCAAGAAAGATATAAGTTTTTCCTAGAAGCTCCGTTTGAGATATCAGACTTATGCTGCGATGTAATGAAAAAAGCACCTGCTCACGAATACGAAAAGAAGACGGGCAGAAGGCCATACCTTGCAACGATGTGTTCCGAGTCGGTTTTAAGGACTCAAAAATGGCTGCATGAAGGTTGCAACGCTTTTTATGCCGACAACCCACACAGTAAACCACTTAGCTTTTGGACGGAACAGGACATTTTATTATACATCAAAACAAGGGGGTTAAAGATAGCAAGCGTATACGGAGACATTGTAGAAGATTACAGCCAAACAGAAAACATAGAAGGACAGATGACATTTTCAGATCTTAAAGGGTTTGAGGATATGGAATTGTTCGACGCAGAAAAGCCGCCACTTAAAACCACAGGCTGCAACAGGACAGGGTGCATATTTTGCGGTTTCGGCTGCCATTTAGAAAAAGAGGGCGATGGCAGATTTGAGAGATTAAGAGAAACACACCCAAAACAGTATGAATACATTATGAAACCCGTAGAAGAGGGCGGACTAGGTTATAAATCCATCATTGATTGGATAAACGAAAATGGCAATTTTAACATCAAATATTAAATATCAAAGCCCTCGATTAATTATAGAACACGAGAAAACAACACAAATAAAAGAGATAAGGCAAGTAATAAAAAACATGGACGAAATTAAGGAATTTATCAACAAAATGGCAAACAAGCACAACTTAAGCTATGAAGAAGCCGAAAAGTTGGCAATAACAAGGGAGTATATCAATTATGTATCAAATAACCATTGTTACTATTGTGAAAAAGGCGGTGGCACTTAGCGTAGCCGTAGCATTAAGCGTAAGCGAACCAACCATCGAAAAAATTAAACCAGACCCGATTGTTCTCGAGACAACGCAAATACGATGTACCTGCTATTTAGATACGGGATACACGGCAAGCGGTCAATGGACTCGAGAGGGAATCATGGCAGCCAAGAGAGAATGGATTGGCTGTGTCGCAGAAGTAAACGAGATAAACGAGGACGGTTCTATAGGAGAGTTTATAGGGTATTACGAAATCCTTGATACGGGTTACGGAAGCGAGACAGGCAGAGGTCAAAGCAAAATTAAAAAAGGTAAGAGTTTAGGCACCATTGAAGCAGGAGAATCTGTAGACATCTGGATGCCGACAATGAAAGATGCTAAATCGTGGATACGTGAGCACGGGGATTACGTGTATATCACAATCTATGAGGGCGAGGGTTAAAAAGGAGTAGAAATGATTAGTGCGTTAAACATGCGAAAGGAGAGGGAACGAATGACACGCTTAGAGACACTAAAAAAAGAGCTTAACGAAATCAGAGAAATGGATTGTTTGGCATTCAGTATTAAAGAGGCAGCGGTTAAGTATTACGAACATGAGATAGAGTGTATCGAAAAATGGGGTTCTCCTAATCCTGACTATGGAGACAAATAGGGGGTATAACGTGAAAATAATTATTGTTACATCTGACGGATTACAAGTTAAATACGAGGACGCGGTTAAGTTTACTATGTCGGATACGGGGGATTCGTACATCAAAGTATATTACTACGATAACTCAATAGGGGAGCTGAGAATCCGAAAAGATTACGTCAAACTCAAGAACGTAACAGAAATCAAAGTAGATGAGATGTATTGTACAGAGTTTATTTAAGGAGTAGAGATATGAAAAGATTATTAGCTTTCTTGGTACACGAACTGATAGTGAAAATTTACAACGTTAAATGTGAGGTAGAAAAGTTATGAAGATTCAATTAGCGCAGAAATACGGTAAGTGCAGTAATTGTAAAAAGCTACAAACTGAATATGCAGACTATCGGTTTTACGACATTCTTCTAGGCGAAGAAACTAACCAGTTTATGATGATAGGTCTTTGTTCAGATTGCATGTTTGAGTTCCAGAATAAGCTAAAAAAGGTCATTGATGGCCGATGGTACAAAAAATACTAAAGAGAGGTAGAAAGAAATGGTTAAAGTTATAGCTCAGCTCGCAGGATTGATATTGTTATTTGTTATTGTTTATCACTTTGGCGGCGACGACTAGAGAGGGGAAAACAATGGGAGCATTTGATGGTAATTATGAATGTGAAGGCCAGATGGATATATATAGCTTCTTAGATACTCCAATCAAACCTTATAAAATCACAAAACCTATAAGATTAATAGAGCTTTTTGCAGGCATAGGAGCACAGGCAAAAGCTCTTGAGAGATTAGGAGCAGACTTTGAACACTATAAGATATCTGAATGGGAAATACACGCAGCAGCATCTTATCACAAAATCCACATGAAGGAAGATACAACAGATTATAGTGCTGCATACACCGATAAGGAGCTTATAGATTTACTTGATAGTATCGGAATATCGGTAGATGGCAAGAAACCATTATCTAAGAAAGAGCTTATATCTAGGGGCGAAAAATGGCACAGAAAAGTCTTTAATGATTTTAAAGCTACACACAATGTTGGCTCTATAACAAATATTCATGGAAAAGACCTTGAGATAGTAGATACAAATAAATATTGTTACTTGCTAACTTACTCATTTCCCTGTCAAGATTTATCAGTTGCAGGAAAGCAGAAGGGAATGAAAAAAGGGAGTGGTACAAGATCGGGCTTGCTGTGGGAAGTCGAAAGACTTTTGCATGAATGTGATGAGCTTCCAGAAGTACTTTTAATGGAAAATGTACCGCAGGTCCACAGTGCAGATAATCTTCCCGATTTTGAAAGTTGGTGCAATAGTCTAGAAAACTTAGGCTACATGAATTTTTATCAAGACCTAAACGCTAAAAACTATGGTGTAGCACAAAACAGAAACAGGACGTTTATGGTAAGCATAAGAGCTGAGAACATAATATATAGATTCCCTAAGCCTTTTCCGTTAGAGAAAACAATGAAAGATTACCTGGAAGATAAGGTAGATGAGAAATATTATGTCAACTCAGAAAAAGCTCAAATACTCATTGACAAACTCTTAAATGATGGCATCCTTGACAGACAGACAGACAGACAGACAGACAGTTGATTTCTCACTCAAAAATGCAGGACTTACACCAGTCGCAAACTGTATCTGCGCAAGATATGATGCAGGAGTCACGGACAGGGCACATGAAGGAAGCTGTGTTGTTGAGAGAGTCTAAATGTGTTGCAGGATTACGAGAAAAACTAAGCCATAACAATACTCAGTATTATTATCTGGATAGAGTTTATGAGGGAGATATGGCCTGTAGTATTTGTTCCGTAAATCCTAATGAGGTAGGGGGGGTGGCCGACCTAAGTTTCCCTGGCTCAGCAACAAGGAGAGGACGAGTGATAGACAAAGGAAATACGTGTCCGACAATTCAAACCGAGAGTGAGATATGTAAGATTGAATCTCATTATGCAATCAGAAAGCTCACACCAAAAGAATGCTTTAGATTAATGGATTTTGATGATGAGGATTATGAAGCAGCTGCAGAAGTAAATACAAACACCCAGCTATATAAACAAGCGGGAAATAGCATTGTAATAGCAGTACTAGAAAATATATTTAGTGAGATGCTTATCTAAAAGATTGGGAATACAATCAAAAAAAGGGGGGAAAATGGAAACACTAGCGTTATTGTCAGCCCTAGGCATTAGCTTAATAGTTATAGCTTGGGGATTAGGAGATGACTAATGGAATACAAGTTTTATGAATTAATGATGGTATTAGTAATTGTGGCTTTCGCGTGGATACAAAAGGGATTAATTAACCATTTTCTGATTGAAAAATGGGGTAAGGAGTAAAAGACTATGAAAGAAATTGAATGGGGTTATATTAACGGATATACAGACGGGCTAATTAAGGCCAGAGAGATTATTAGTTATATTTGTGACGACATGAAAATGCACAAGCGCAGAATTACTCCCAAAGAACTTGATAAGGTTTTGCATACAGCATTAATGGGCAGGGCAGAGTTAAGAGAAAACCCAGATGCGTTCGTAAGATGTATTGAAAATGGATACGAGGTTTTTAAAGGGGAAAAAGAATGAGAGCCATAATTGGATTAATAGTAATAGCTGTAATAACGTTTCTTGTTATGTGGCGGGATGAATAAAAGGAGGGTAAGAATGGGGAATACTAGTTATAGAGTAGAGGAATACTTGGGGTATAGCGGAGATGAACCGAAACCCAGAGTATTGCAAAAACCTTTAAAATGCAGAAACGCACATTGTGGGGCTATGTGTTGTCCGGCACAAGCTGAAACGTGCAACGGCGAGCCTACAAAGTGTTTTTATTACGAACGTCGTGATGATTTATATATGCCTAAATATGTTTCTATAGACCGCGTCAAACAAGCCATCGAGGAAATGCAAGAAAAAGCCTATTACATGGATGATATATATTGCATGAAAACCATAAAAATCGACGATGCTTTAGAAATATTAGACAAGTTAATAGCAGAAAGTGAGGAATAAATGACTAGACAGGAAAGAGAAAACTATTGCAAGGATTGTAAGCGTTCAATCTATAGTGAAAACCCTAGCTGTGATACCAATATAGAAAATAACGGATTGTATGTGGGAGCAGGTGATATTTGCTACAACAAATGTAATGAAAATGGAATGGTTGAAAAATACCCTTGGGAGAAATAGATGATTGATTTAGGTAATCGAGAGTTAGAAAAACTTGTTGAAAACTGCATAGCATCGAAAAAAGTACATGGTATTCAAATGTGCAGATTAGACACAAACATTGGGGCATTATGTGTTGATTGCATATCCAATGGAGATTGTGAACTCTGCAAAAGATATTTTCAAACAGGAAGTGAGGGGGTAAGAAATGACTAAGGAACAGGCAATAGAAGTATTAAGATGTCGTACAAATTTAGGGTATGGCATTGTTATTGAAAATGAGTCAACACAAGTAATTGAGGAGGCTTTGGAAACTGTTATCAAGGCACTAGAGCAACAACCTAGTGAGGATAAAATAACAATTAGCTTTGATAAAGGTACATTAAAGCATAGTGAAAAGGATTATGTGGTATACAACAAGGATTGGTTAAGAAAACACTTTGCGACAGAAGTTAAGATAATGACAGGCCACGAGGGATATAAACAATCTGAGGATTGCGTGAGTAGACAGTCGGTACTAGAAATGGTAAATGGGGCAGGCGGAAGTAGTGAATTTTATGGAATTTTTGAAAGATTAACAAGGGAAGCTAAAGCCTTGCCACCTGTTATACCCACATTCCCAAAGGGTGTGAATAATGGGGATATGATTAAGGCTATGTTTCCAACTTTATCATTTAATGCAATACTTTCAAAAATGTATGCAAGTTGCGGACAAGGTTTACTAGATTGGTGGAACGCACCATACAAGAGAAGCGAGGGCTGATATGGATTGGAAGAAAGTGACCCCCATACCATTAGAATTTAATGGATATGGTTATTTGTATGAATGTATAAAATGCCACAAAACAATCACATATCTAGGCAAGAAAAAATATCCACCATTCAAATGCAATTGTTGTAAAGAAAGTAAAGGGGTGGGAGTAAATGAAACCAATTAATCCTAATAGTCCATGTGTACGAGGGTGCAAATATTCAACAGAATGCTATGTTGATAAAAGCATAGTAGTAGAGTGCAAAAGATACGAGCCTAAAGAGGAATACATACAAATGATGATGGAAGTAAAAAGTATAATCAATTCGTATAATGCGAGAAAGTGAGGCGCAAGATGATAGCAATTAAAGATATGGAAACGCCCAAAGCGTGTTATAGGTGTCCTTTATTAGATGGGGAATATGGTACTTGCAATATTATTGGGGAAACAAAAATAGATATGACAGAAGAACGAGCAAAGAATTGCCCTCTAGTAGAAATGGAAGAACGCAAACACGGAGAATGGGAACACGATAAACTATTTGGCGATTGTGCTTATGTTTGCTCTTTTTGTCATACTATTTGGACGAGTTCCGAAATACAAAATATGCACTATTGCCCAACTTGTGGAGCAGATATGAGAGGTGCTGAGAATGAGTAAAAAAGTAAAAGAATCTATAGCAATATATGGAACTGTAATGCTTTTTGTATTCGTATTATTAGCCCTAGGTTTTATGTGTGGTGATAGTTATAGACTACATCACCCAAAAACAGTAGACGGTCAGCATGAAGAACTAATGCTAAAGGGAGAATACAAATACTGCCCTTATTGTGGGGAAAAGTTAGAGAGGAGTAATTATGAAAAAGAGAATGAGTGTATATGATTTTTGCGATGCTTTTTTAAGTAATAAGAGCCTATTAAGGATTGAATACTTATGCGGCGACGAGCCAATATTTGAGGGTACAACCGAGGAGCTAGTAAACACGATTGACGCGGACTTAAGAACTACTTGCAGCACAGTGGCAGTACGAAACGTGGTTCCAAGTATGTTACTGCAGAAGGGAATACCACTATCAATTACATTGTTGATCTAGGAGAGGGGAGAATATGAGCAGGCCAAGATATTATTGGAATAACATCGTAAAGAAAATGATTACCAGATACCCTGTATTAAGAAACGAGTCTTCGATTCAAGCAGGGCTATATATATGGGCGATAGAATCCGCTCTAAAAGAAACGGAACAGCTCACAAACGGGCAGCAGAGAATTAAAGCTATAGAAGATGTGTATTTTAAAAAGACAAAGACCTGTGAGGGGGTTGCTTTAGAACTTAACTTTTCAAATCGTACCGTACAGTATTGGTTGAATGATTTTGTTAACCTTGTGGGAGCTAAGGCAGGGTTTAATTAGATAAGGTTTGCGTAACAGAGCCTTGATTGTATGTCACAATAATAGTGTGTCCGATAATGGCTCTGTTTTCCAGAACATCTGGACGTTTTAAGGGGCTATCACTTTTCGGTAGCCCTTAAAAATGTCGGAGAGGAAACAGAGTTTAGGCACACAAGTATACAATCAAGGACTTTTTATATCCTATACATAACTTCAAATTGTCCTTGTTGTATAGATGTTTTACAAGGACATCAATCGGCACTCGCCATGCTTGCTTGAGTATCTTGTAAGTAAGTAACTATATCAAAGAAACGTATATAGGAGTTGATGACATGGCAAAGAAACAGGAAGCCCAAAAGAAAATGGGTAGACCTAAAATAGAAATTGATAAGAAACAGTTTGAGACAATGTGTGGTTTACAATGCACTCGTGACGAAATATGTGCAATACTAGACATTCAGGACGATACGTTAAACCGTTGGTGCAAAGAAACATACGACGGCAAGACTTTTTCGGCAGTTTTCGAGGAAAAAAGGTCGCTAGGGAAGATGTCCTTGCGTCGGGCTCAGTTTAAGCTTGCAGAAAAGTCTGCAGCTATGGCTATATTCCTCGGTAAGAATTATCTAGGCCAGACAGATCAAGTAGACACAAAGATAGAGTTTGAAAGCGACGGATTCATTGAGGCACTAAAGGGACAGGCCCAGGATACATTCAAAGATGCAGGTGGTGTAGTTGAAGAATAAAGCACTATTCAAGTTTTCTAATTTTAGCCTAAAACAAAAGATGGTTTTAGAGTGGTGGTGCGATGGTAGTCCTTACAAAGATAAAGACGGCATCATAGCAGA